>ENA-OROR01000187-OROR01000187.1-human-gut-metagenome-genome-assembly--contig:-NODE-187-length-63260-cov-4.574907_pt1 | contig 63260 bp, 64 predicted proteins | sample MGYA00242135_ERZ509060 | MGnify/ENA primary metagenome ERZ509060 (study PRJEB26280, sample SAMEA2338742) | human gut metagenome | biome: human gut; feature: human-associated habitat; material: faeces... | reverse complement strand
AGATTACTAAAACGGCTGAAATAACATTAGATAAACCTTTAACTATTACTACCGAAGAAGATACAAAATATCTTGTTATAATGGCTATTACCGATGGAGAGATTGGGCAGTTAAATTTTGATAAGGTTCTTGAGAATAACACATCTAAGCTTATGGTGGAGGTTGGAGACAAAGCATCTCCTTATGAGCCATACACAGGCGGTAAACCATCCCCATCACACGACTATCCACAACAGATTAAGAATGTTGGAAAATGGAATGAAGAGAAGCAGAAATATGAAGTCGATGTTAGAGTTACTGGAAAGAATTTGTTTGATAAAGATAGTGTACAATTAAATGTTGAGTTTGGTGACGCGAATAGTGATTTTATATCCATGAAAGACGGTTGGTTTGTTTCTGATTTTATTCCGGTATTTAGTGGGAAAACATATTTTATAAGTGGGAAAAAGACCGGTTATGGTTACAAGTTATATGATATAGATAAACATTTTATTAAAAATATACAATTAACTCATGGTCGACTTTCTGTAGAAGATGGAATTAACTATGTACGAATAAATGGAGAAATGAAAGATTTAAAAAATATACAAGTCGAATTAGGAACAACAGCTACTTCATATGAACCATATTATAAAGAACAGACTGCTACAATAACAATGGATGAACCTCTTAGGGGCATCGGAAAATATCAAGATAAAATTACAAAAGATGGGATTGCTAGAAGAATCAGAAGCGTTATGTTAAATGGGAATGAAGATTGGAAGCTTTATGGAAGTAACGGAAACATCAATAATTTTGGGTATATACTTAGAGAAGCCATTAGTAATAATGTGGGGCAAAGGTCGTCTTTAACTTTTTCATCATATAAGTCCGGAGTTTGGGCAACTGATAGGTTAGGTCAAGATATGTTCGCAAGGATTATAAGAATTAATTTGCCTAAAGATGTGTTTCCTGATGTAGAAACGCTAAGAAATTGGTTGTCACAAAGCAAAACTACATTGCAATATGTGTTAGAAAAAGAGGTGATAGTCCCTATCTCACAATCCGAACAAGATGCAATCAGAGCATTAACAACATACCATCCAACAACAGTTATCACGGTAGACGGTGGAGACGTAGATGCGGGAATTGAAGTGGAATATGCTACGAAAAATAAGGAATAACAAGATGGACATAAATAAAAATGCCTTTACCCCCCCCCCGAATTTTTATTGAGAAGAAGATTATTTTTAAATGGTGGTTTGAAATCGAAAAAAAATATTGTAATAAAAAACGGAAGTAAAACAGAAATAAGATATTGCGAAATTGGAGAACAGGTAAGACTTGTTGCCGAGCCTGCACCGCAAGGAAAGAAGTTTGCGTATTTTATGTTTAACAAAACTCCATATTGTTATTCAACTCCGTATACCTTTACAGTATACGAAGATACAACAATAGAATCAGTTTATGTAGATGTTGATGAAATAGTAATACCCGAAGCTGTCTGCAAGTGTATATCTTTTTATGATGCGCAGTTGAAAAAAATCGCTTTTGTTGTAAGAAGAATGATTCCTGCTGGATCAATAAAAGAACATGGGTTAATTGTCACTGATAGTAAGGGTTGGGAACAAATGGGCGATTCCGGATTTATAGTTGGTGGAGAGCGAATAACTCAAAGCATTGCAACAACAATCGGATTAAGTGGGAATTATAGGGTCAACTTAAGATCCACTAGAGATACTGTATGGTATGGGAGAGGGTACGTTATGTACACAGACAAAAACGGGGAGACAAAGACTTTATACAGCGATGTAACATCAATTAGAATAATCATAAATAACTAGAATAAAGGAGAAAATATGAATACAAGTTTTGGAAAATTAGAAAACGGAATATTGATATATGCACCATCCGTATTGCGTGTTGATGACAAACAGATTGTATCTCCTGATGAAACAGATTATCTTAACAGCGGCTATTTGCCGATATTAATAGAAGACAATTTGGAATACAAGGACGGTTTTGAAATCGTTGAATCTTATAAAATCGTTGAAGAAAGTCAAGCGCCTGACGGAGAGATGATTCCGAAACATATTTTGAGGGTTCAGGAATATAGGGAAGTTTCTGAAATTCCACAAAGCTCACCTACATTGGAAAAACGGCTTTCTAATGCAGAAGATAATATCACAATGCTTACAGAGTGTATATTAGAAATGTCAGAATTAGTATATGTATAAAATATTTTATAATTTAATCTTATTTTTGAATAGAAAGGAAGATTTTATGATGGCAATGTTATGGGCACAACAGATTATATTAGGAAAAAAGGAATATAAAGAAGTACCTAGATTGTTAAAAAATAAAGTAAAAGAAATTTTGATGGATTCTGGTATGAATGAACTTGTAAACCTCGAAGAGTAGTGTGGATTTATACTACTCTTCTATTTTGTCCGTATAGCAGAACAGGAATATGCGTCTGACTTAGGATCAGAATTTTGTAGGTTCGACTCCTACTACGGACATTTATGGAGAGATACGCAAGGAGTAGCTACTTTGCGGACAAGTATAATCTCATTCGCACTTCTCTCCTATTATGGTTCGGATTTATAAAGAATTATAAAAGAAAAGTGTTTTAGAAAGGAAGTGAAATATTGTCAAGATTTACAGTATATAACAACATTGTAACGCAGGGAAAGTTAGATGCGGTAAATGTTGATAATATAAGTCTCGGAGAAGATTGGTTAGATTATTTGCAATCGGTTGACCGTAGTCCTCAGACAATTTCTGCTTATAGAAATGATCTAAAGATATTTTGGGTATGGAATTTAGAAAATAACAATAACAAGTTTTTCGCAGATTTAACCAAGCGTGAAATAGCAAAATTTCAAAATCATGCTTTGAATACATGGGGATGGAGTTCAAATAGAATTAGACGAGTCAAATCTACTCTCTCATCATTGTCCAATTATATTCAAAATATTCTGGATGACGAAGAGGAATTTGAAAATTATAAACCAATCATTAGAAAGATTGAAAATCCTGCAAAAGAAGTTGTTAGAGAGAAAACTGTCTTATCAGATGAGCAAGTTGACAAACTTTTGAATACTTTGGTTGAACAAAAAGAATACGAAGCTGCATGTGGGTTTGCCATCGCTGCCTTTTCTGGTATGAGACATGCAGAATTATTACAAATGAAAGTTGAATACTTCAATGATGAACATTTTGTTTTTAATTCTATGTGGAAAACAGATAAAGTAAGAGCGAAAGGATTCGGACGTGGAGGAAAACAGATTAATAAATTTGTGCTTTATGGAGCAAAGCCATATATTGATTTATGGATGAAAGAACGGAAAGCACGAGGGATTAATAGTGAATGGCTATTTGTTACATGTTCTATTAATAAGAATACAAAAGAACGTATTTATAGACAACGCAAAGACACAAGTTCGTGGATCGATATGGCAGAAGGAATTTTAGGAGTGGATGTGTACTTCCACAGTTTTAGACATTACTTGTGTACACGTTTGCATCGACTAAATCTTCCAGCCCATGTCATCCAAGAATTTTTCCAGTGGTCTTCAGCCGATATGTTATTCATATATAATGATGCCACTGCTGAAGATGAGTTTGGAAAATATTTTGACAAAAATGGTATTAAAGATGTAGAACAAGGTTCTTTACTTAATATCTAAACGCAACATCTACCCATTGTATTTACAAAAATCAACTGAATTACGTTGCGTATAAAATAAGAGAAAAATATCTTCGAGATTTTTATCAGAAATCGTGTTTGCACCAAGTTTGGATTTGAAAAAACAAAGAGAATCATATTGATTACGTTTGAAAGGCAGTTTTTCATTTGAAGGCTGCCTTTTATTTTAGTGGCTTAGTCTAACTGGTATAGAACATCAGCCTTTCACGCTGATAATTCGGGGTTCAACTCCAACTCCGTGCATTTTGACACTATGGCAGAATTGGCAAATGCATCGGACTACTAATCCGATATCCTTATGGGGATGTGTGAGATCGGGACTCACTGGTGTCGTTTATGTTGCATGTCCGGGTGGCTGAGGAAGTGGGTTTGAAACCCATTGGTCGATTGCGACTTGCAGGTTCAAATCCTGTGTGCAGCGTTTTAAAAATAAATTTTAGTTGAAAAGGAAGGTGTAATTTTGGCACATACAAAAACAAAGGAAGAAAAAATAATCGAAAATATAAATACGCCTCCGATTATTGATACAAATGTGCAAATAAACATACCACGTTCATCAACTCCATTTGATGAAAATAAACATAAATATAAATGTTCTTGTTGTGGGAAAGGATTTACAAGACAAGATACTTATTTTCAAAAAAGTAATGATGTCTTATTCCAAGCAAACGGGGGGTATCTTCCGTGGTGTAAAGAATGTACAGATACATATGTCAATCAAATGACAGCATTATATTCAAATAATGAAGAACATTCATTTAAGGATTTTTGTCAAAGAGCTGGTTGGAATTATGATGTAAATGCTCTTTCAGCGGCTACGGAATCATATAGTGGACATAGAAATCGTTCTCGAATTAGCCATTACGCCGCAAAGAAAAACTTGAATTGTAATGGAAGAAAAACGTATATTGATACATTAAAATATAACTATGAAAAAAAGTTAAGCGAAGTTATCGAATCTAAAGAACAGATTAAGTCGGAAGATTGTTCTGTATCTGCTTCTGCCATTGATCGATGGGGGGTCGGTTTTACTGAATCGGATTATAGAAATTTAGATGATCATTACAGATTGCTTAAGCGTAATAATCCGAATACAGATAGTAATCAAGAGATTTTTATAAAATCGTTATGTAGTTTAAATATGCTAATGATAAAAAACTTACAAGAGGGTAATGCAGAAAAGTATGCAAAGCTGACAGAACAATATGCAAAAACATTTAGGCAAGCTGGACTGCGTACTGTAGAGGAAAAAGATTCGAGTAATGATGAAACTTTTTGCATGACACTTGGTTTTATCTCTGAGTATACACCTGAAGAATTTTACAAAGACAAAGCATTATATGAAGACTATGATCAGCTAGGCGAATATATTGAAAGACATATAACCAGACCAATGATTAATTTGGAAACTGGAAGTGATATTCGTGACAAAGAATATTTTGTTCCAGACGTAGACGAATATGAAGAAGAATGACAATCATTTAGCAAAATATGCTGATCACAATCAATTAAATCTTTACAAGAAATTTCCATCTACACATTATTTGAGTAATCCTACGAATGTTCTTCATGTACTTGCATGGGGAACTTTTTTTAGAAGGAATATGCATCGATTTGTAATGGATTATTTGAAAATACAACTTTATGAATATCAGGCATTGACAATTTATAAAATGGGAATCTCAAATCTTATTTGTATTATCGCTAGTCGAAATGACGCAAAATCTTTTATCGTCGCAGTTTATGCAGTTGCAAGATGTTTATTATATAAAGGTACAAAATTTCGTATAGGTGCTGCTACAGAAAAGCAAGCAAAATTAATAGTATCAGAAAAAATCATGGATGAACTTTGCGAATGGTCGCCTATATTAAGAAAAGAAATCGAAGATTTTTCAACTAGGAATAATGATATATATGTTAAATTTAGAAACGGCTCTAAGATAAGTGTTTTCGTCGCAAATGAAAATGCACGTGGTCTTCGTTCAAATGCAATTTGTAGAGAAGAAACACGACAAATAAAGAAGAAAGTTGAAGACTCTGTAATCTCTCCATTCCAAACACCACGCAAACCTAAATACATGTTCAATCCAGAATATAAAGATAATAAATTACTTAAAGAACAACCCGTAGATATCTATATTACTTCTAGCTGGTATGATGACGGCAATTGGATGTGGGATATAGCAGCACAAGCACTTGACGGTATGAAAAAACATAATCATGCAGTTATGTTAGCTTTTGATGAAAGCATTGCATTGAAACATGAGTTAAAAACAATTGAACAACTTATTAAAGAAAAGAAAAAGCAAGATCCTGTAACATGGAAAATCGAATTTTTAAATCTAAAAGTAAAAGACTCTCTATCGTCATATTTCACATATTCTATGCTTTTAAATAGACAAGTATCTCGACATGTATTTTATCCTCAATCATCTATTGATTTTAAATCTGGAAAAAAGAATAAATATAGCATCCCTAAACTAGACAATGAAATACGAATCGTGTCTAATGATATTGCATTTGTAGCAGGAAGTCAAAATGACAATTCTGTCTATTCATGTATTCGTGGAATACCAGAAACTTTAACGTATATGAATGATACAAATGAAACAGAAATCAAACGTGGTTATAGGCGTCAGTATCCATATATTGAATCAAATCAAATTGGAGACACAACATTGCAAGCAATAAGGATAAGACAGCTTTATGAAGATTTTAATGCAGACTATATTGTAATTGATACTCGCAACGGGGGTAAACTTGTTGCCCTCTTTTATAGAAATATAAAAGTAATTAAAGAGCGAAAGAAAACGGGAAACCTGAAACGGCAATCCGACTGGAAGGCTATGTTTAAAAACATGGTCACAGGCAACGCATAGGAAGTGAAACTATTACTATAGAATATAATCTTCCCAAGAGGTCGCTCTACCTAAAATTTAAAATAAAGAGATTTGTTGGATAATTACCGACCACTCTTACTTATTTAGAGACGTTTTAACGTCTCTTTTATTTTACCCAAAAGAGTAGAGGTTAAATATGCTATTAAGCAAAACAGTTATAGTTAAATGGAATCCAAAAATTAAAAAACATTATGTTCATTTAGGATATATGTTTACAAAAATGAATGATGAATTTATTGTAGATGTAAATGATTTGACAAAAGGAAGTAACGTATACGTTCAAGTACAATGTGATTATTGTGGCAAAATATATAAGAAACGTTGGTATAATTATTTAAGAGAAAATTTAAATTCTACAATACACAAAGACACTTGTACAAGATGCAAAACATTAAAAACAATAGAATCAAATCAAAAAATATATAACTGTGATAATGTGTTTCAACTACACGATGTTAAAGAAAAAATTTCAAAAACAAATTTACAAAGATATGGTGTAGATAATCCAGCGAAATCAGAAATTATTAAAGACAAAATAAAAAAGATAAATATTCAAAAATATGGATGTGAAGTATATACACAAACAGATGAATATAAAAAATATATGAAAGAATATTGTTTAAAAAACTTTGGTATTGAATATATGCCACAATTAAACATAACACATCAAAAAGGCGAAGCTAATCCTTCTTGGAAAGGCGGCGCAGAAAGAAATGGTATGTTTAGAAGCACATATCAATATAAAGATTGGCATGATAAGGTATTAAAACGTGATAGATATACATGTCAATGTTGTGAGAGAAAAAATGTGCCATTAAATGTACATCATATTATGAACTTCGCAGATTATATTGATAAAAGATATGATGTAGATAATGGAATATGTTTATGTAAAGATTGTCATTATAAATTTCATAAAATTTATGGATTTAGAAATACGAATAACACACAACTTAATGAATTTATTTTAAATTATGGTAAAAAGGTATGCTGAACTAATAAGAATAAAATTATTAGAACTGTAGGATAAAAAACCTACAGGATAACAAATTGTTACAAGTTTTATATGCGCTTCAAAAAATTCTATATGATACTGAACGAGGTGTTGAATATGAACCATTAAAGTGTATGAATAATGATGATTATGCAAAAGTTTGTTCTGATCCGAATGCAAAGTCGTGTATCTATGCTATAAATGCTACTCAAGCATTGAATAGCGATATTGCAATTGCTTTTAGAAAAAATCTTATAGAAAACAAAATAGATTTTCTTGTTAATTACAATACAGCTAAGGAGACTATTTTACCAAATAATAAGGAATATCTCCAAGCTATCGATGTGGATGATCAAATAAATTTTGAAAAACCATTTTTAGAAACTCAAGCAATGATTGGAGAATGTGCTGAATTACAATATGAAAAAATGCCACAAACGGGTATTATAAAAATACAGGAAAAAGGAAAGAATCGAAAGGATAGATATACAAGTTGTTCCTATGGTTCTTATTTTATTGACCAACTAGAACTTGACGAATCTAGTTCTTCATCGGATTACGAATTTTCATGTCTTATCAATTAAATGAAAGGAGAGAACATGTCGGAAGAAATAAAATCAAACAATGTAGTTGAGACAAACAAGCAATCCTCTCCTACTTCAAATAAAACTGATTCTATATTTGAATTTAATTCGTATCATTCCTCAAGTGGTTTTGAAGATATGTTTAATTCTATATTCTCATGTGGAGTTTATAATTATTTTTCAAAAACTGAGATTGATAATGTATTAAGAAATCCGATTCTAAATCATGATATAGCAATCAGATTATCAAATTTTGTTTATACAAAAAATGGAATTGTATCAAATTCTATAGATTATATGACAGCACTTCCATGTTTGGATCGAGTGCTAATCAATAAGTCAAAGAAAACAAATAAAAAAACTAAAAAGAATAAAGATTTGATGAAAGCAACTCTTGAGTCTGTCCATGATAAACAATTTATACGAAATGCTTTGTTTACAGAAATGACCGATGGAACTGCTTTCTTTTATTTTGAAACAAAGAAAAAAAAATCGGTGTTTGACAAATTTATGACTGATTATGATGTTGAAAATATTGTTGAGATAAATGAAGCTGGTGTTAATGCTGCAATTATTACCCTTCCGTGGGAATATACAAAAATTGTAGGTAAAAAAAATGGACGTTATGTTCTTGCATTTAATCTAAGATATTTTGATGATTTTACAGGCGATACATTGGATAGAAAATTGAGAAAGTATCCTGTAGAAATTGTAGATGCATATAATAAACGCAAAAAAAGTCCTGTGGTTCATGGTGATTGGGTCGTGTTAAATAATGACAAAACTATGTGCCGTAAGATAAAGTGCAAAGACAACGAACCTTGGGGGCGCAGTTTGGTAATTGCGGCGCTGTCTGATGTTTTATATAAAGACTATTTTACAGATACAAAGCGAAACGTTCTTGATGAAATTAACAACCGAGTTATTTACGAAACATTTCCAGAAGGAAAAGATAAAGGAAGCTGTTCTTTAACTAAAATGCAGCAGGAAAATCAACACAATACTGTAAAAAGTGCGATTATGAATAAGAATAGTCGAGGTGGTATTAGCTTCTTTAGTGTTGCATCTGGAACAAAGATAGATTCAATTGATGTTTCGACTGACATCTTTGACGAAAAAAATGAATCTGATTTAAACAACCAAATTTCTTTGGATTTGGGAATATGTGCGTCTTTGATTGGTGCAATGACAACGGGAAATTTCTCGGCAGGAATCAATAATCTTGAGATGATCAATGCTCAGATTTATACATGGGTTTCTGAGTGGCAGGATGAATTAAATTATGTTATTAACAAAAATATAATTCAGGATAGCAAAAACAAAATAGAGATATACTACTTTCCTACTTCTTTTGTAAATCGAAAAAGTTTCTTTGAAATGATGAAAAGGTTATATGATGTCGGCGGATCTATGACATTTTTAATTGCTAGTGCAGGAGTTGATCCAGATGCATATATGTCTGTTTTAGACGAAGAAATAGAAAATAAGATATATGACAAATATCTTCCACATCTTACGAGTAGTACAATTTCAAGTGATGACAATGTGACTGGGCGACCGAAAACCGATAATCCATCAGAAAATACCGTGATGAACAGAAACAACAATGGAAATAACATACCAAGTCCAAGTGATAATAAATAGTTGAAAGAGGATTAAATATATGAATGTAGAATTATATTGTTGCTACTCTCTTCCGCTTCGTAATTATTTACGAGACAATGGGTTGAGATATAAATTATGTGCTTTAAATCCAAATTCAAAACAGAGATTTTGGGTTTATATAAAAGATGAAAAATTAGATACTTTGTTAAATAAGTGGTCTGCCAAATAAGGTACGACCACTTTTTAAATGGAGAATAATTATGTAGAAAACTATGGAGGTATAAATGTCTAAAAAGAAAACGCATGAACAATTTCTTGAGGAACTAAAAGATAAAAATAAAAATTTTGAAAATATTGAATTTTTATCAAAGTACAACGGTGTTAAAAATAAAATTAAGTGTAAATGTAAACAGTGCGGAACAGAATGGGAAACAACACCTGATGCATTAAAAATGGGTACCGGATGTCCAGAATGTGCAAGAGATAAAATACGAATCGCTTCTACTCGTACGCTAGAAAGTTTTCTTTCTGAGTTATATCAAAAAAGAGATGATGTTGAATATGTTAGTGGATATGTGAATACAAAAAAGAAAGCTACGTTTAAATGTAAAAAGCATATTTTAATTTTTGAAAATGCCCCGGAGCGTATATTAAAAGGCGCAATGTGTCCATTATGTAGAAAAGAAAAACCACAATATAACAAACTCACAAAAGGAGAAATTAACAAAAGATTTTCTCCTTTAAAAGTCGAAATGATTGGTAAATACATCAATTCTAAAACACCAACGACTTTTAAATGTAAAATATGCGGAAATACTTTTACTTCAAAATATGAATTAGTAAAAGAGTGGAAAACTGCTGGCTGTGAAAAATGTAGTAACAAAACCAACTCTAAAAATTCGGAAGATAAAATAAATAATAGAATCAAAAAATTAAAATCAAAAAAATCAAAGTATGTAAAAATTATATCGTATGATGAAAATTTTGAAAAGATTAAATGCCAGTGCTTGTTATGTGGAGAAACATATGAGACTTCTTATTACAGTTTAGTAAATGGGTGTATGCATAAAGTATGTGCTTCTATTATCTCTCAATCACATTTAAGATTTACAAAAGGAGAAGTTATTGAAAGAATAAAAATGTTTGGAAATAAAATACATATTGATTTTTCTAATTATTTATCCTCAGATTCATTATTGGATTGCAAATGTGAAATTTGTGGGCATGAGTGGGAAGCAAAACAAAAAAATTTAGTAAGAGGAAGAGGTTGTCCAGTATGTGCACAAAAGAAAAGAGATCTGTCAAAATACAAACCATTAGATTATTATAAAGAATTATTAGACGAAATGAATTTAACAGTTGTCTCTGATTATGTTAATGCTACAACACCTGTTACTTTAAAATGTAAAGTATGTGGTAATGAATTTGAAAGCACAATGACTTATATTTCTAATACGTCTATCGGTTGTAAGGTTTGTTCACAAGAAGACTATAGAGTTCAAAAATTAAATGATTTTATTGAAATTTTATCTTTAAAAAATCAAACGATAAAATTAATCGGAGAGTATACAGATATGAGCACTCCGACTACGTTTCTGTGTTCAGAATGTAATAAAACTTTCGAGAGAACTCCGCATGACTTATTGAGAAGTTATACTTGTCCAAATTGTACTACAAATTCAAAATTAGAATATTTCATAAAATTGTATTTGGACATAAATGGTATTTATTATAAATTACACCATACTTTTGATGAGCTGTATGGAGTTAATGGAGGTTTATTGTCTTATGATTTTTATCTTCCAGAATATGAATTCTTAATAGAAGCACAAGGTCAACAACATTATATGGCGATTGATTTTTTTGGCGGAGAGGAAAGTTTTAAAATTCAGCAAGAACATGATAAACGGAAACGTGAATATGCGGAAAATAAAAATATTAAACTTTTTGAAATCTCATACAATGACATAAATAATATAAAAAATATTTTAGATGAGATATTTAAAATTGATATCAAGAAGGCAAGTTAAAACTTGTCTTCTTTTTATATTTATTTACAGAAGGAGGATGATTGAAGAATGAATAAAGTCCTCGAATTAAGTAGCAAATCATCAAAGGGTGGTCGGCGAAAAATCAGAATGGTACTACTTACAATTCATAACAAAGATGAAAAAAATCTTAACGGAATTAGCTGGAACGAGCAATACGTTTTAGATAATTTAGATTCAGTTAAAGGCATTCCTATTTGTGCAAGCTTTGCTGATGAAGATAAGACTATTCCATTAGACCATGGATACACAGAAACAGTAGAGATTGAAAACGGGAAAAAGGAAACTTTATTTAACAATTCTGAATGTTGCGGTGTTATTGAAGATGCAAAAATTGAAGATTTAGAAATTAATGGAGAAAGTAAAAGAGTCCTTGTTGGATATGGGTATCTTTTTTATCAAAGATACAAGAACTTTTGTGACTACATTAAAGAAAATATTTCTGTATCGGAGATGAAATCATCTGTTGAAATAGTTGGAAAAGACGGTGGAGATATTATCTATGACGGTGGTTATAACGAAGAACTAAGATATCCACAAATATATGATTTTTCGGCAACAGCAATATTAGGGGTTAAAGAAGCTGATGAAAATTGTTATGTCCTTGAGGTAGCACAAAAAAAAGATAACAAGGAGGAAAAGAAAAAAATGGAATTCAATATGAATGAAATTAAAGAAACAATTCAGTCTGTTATTTCTGAATGCAATGATAAGTCTGCTGATTATGAGACTAAGATTTCAGAACTCAATTCTCAGATTGAAACAAAAGATGCCGAATTGGCAACAAAAGATTCCACTATTTCTGAGTTAAATGCTTCTGTTGAAGATTTGAGAAACGCTCTGAAACAGATGGAAGAAGACAGAGATACTTATTGGGCTGAAAGAACAATTCTTGAACAGGAATTGGCAAAGGCTAAGGTAGCTGAAAAACTTGCCGAATTAGACGATTCTCTTGCAGAGTTTAATACAGAAGAAAAAGAAGTGGCAAAAGATGATATTGAAAAATTGAAAGAAAATATCAATGCTTGTAAAAAGACAGAGGAGCTGAATGAAGTTACTTCTGAAATCAATTCTATCAAATCTAAAATTTGCATGGCTATTGTTGAGAAACAAAAAAAAGCTGAGTCTGAGGCGAGAATCGCTGAACAGAATTCATTTAAAGAAACTAAAGTAGAAGATATTTTCTCTGAGATTTGTGAGGAAGTACATATAGACGACGATTTTGAAGATGTAAACATTTTCTAATTAATAAAGGAGGAATAAAAGATGTTGAAATTTAACTCAATTGGTCAGATCGAAAAGGAAAGAATTCCTTTTATTGATGCTGTAACAGAAGCAGATACATATAATGGCGCTTTTGGTGATGTAGAGGAAGGCGTTTTTAAAGTAGGTGCAGATAAAACAAAAGCCATCATGCAGATTGAATGTGGCGATGACGAAGGAATGCCGAAATATTTTATTCCAAAGGGAACACATGTAAGAGTTATTGACCTTGAAAAATGTACAGGAAACTTTATTGAAATTTATGATTATCCGCTTCCGGAAACTGTTGAAGTTGGTAACAAGCTCACTTCTGAGTCAGACGGAACGTTGAAAGTAAATGGCTCTCCGTCAGGTGTCTATCTGGAAGTAAAGAAAATTATTGGAAATCACGATGGCGTAGTTGCGCTTATTTCTGAGTAATATAAGGAGGTAAAATCATGTCATATACATTTGAATTAAATAATGAAAGAAAAGATGCTAACAATGTTAGCGGAAAGATTACAAGAAAGTCTCCAGTTGTTGAAGTCTTCTCTGCAATGACTGATGGAAAAGACCTTTCTAAGTTTGATGTCAAAACTGCTAATGCTGCTACAAGATATATTGCAGAATTGAATAGTAAAGCGGCGGCAGGGGATACAAAAGCTATCTCTGAAATTAATGAGATGCGTAGATTCGTAATTGAGCCAAAATTGCTACAGGAAATTAAACTGCTTGGAATTTTCGGTAACTATCAGAATATTGGCTATAATGAGTCATGTGAAGTTGAGATCCCGAAGTTCGTAAATCTCTCGGCAAACGAGCAGGCTTTGGGGCAGGATGTTGGATTCCCAACAATTAGAAAAGAACGTACACCAATCGCTACTACTACTATTTCTGGTGGTTATGCTGTTGATTATAGAAAAGCGTCTCTTGGCGATATGTCAGATGAAAATGAACTTCAGGAACAGGTTCGTGTTCAGATCAGAAATAAAGCTACACACTATGTTGTAACGACAATTTACAATGCAATTAAAAATGCTAAGGGTGTTAAATACTTCTTTGAAGGAGACGGGCTTACAAAGACTGGTGTTGACGGAGTTATTACACCGATTAGACGTTTCGGAAAGCCAACAATTTCTGGTGACTATGCTTTGATTTCTCAGTTTAACGGCTTTGCTGGATATCAGGGTGTTACACCGAATGTAACTGGTATTTCAAGAGATGTTATGAATGAGATTCATAACACAGGACTTATGGGAATGTACAACGGTGCTATTCTTAGCGAAATTCCAAATCCGTATGATCTTACATCTCTGGCAGATGATGGAAAGAACTTTAATACAATGCTTCTGTCTGGTCTTGGATTTATTATTCCGGCAGGTACAAGCTCACCGATCTACACGATTACTCGTGGTGGACTTACATCTATGTCTGGAAATGATGTAACAAGTGGTAACCTTATCACACGGTTTGATATGGAGGTTGGAAGCCTTGTTGCTCCGGGGCGCGAATATGAAGTTGGTGTAATCGCCGATAAGAAATTGTCCCCTGAACTGGCTGCCTAATATATATAACAAATAAGTAGTGGTGCTATTATTGCACTACTACTTTATTCTTTGGAGTAATTTATGAACGATAAGTTTTATTGTTATTCAAAAAGAATGCACTATTTTATCATGTCATTTGGTTTAAGATATATAGATTGCGGTGTCAATAAAAATACGAAAACCCAATATTATGTTTTTGAAAAATCAAAGAAACTTGATAAAATAATTGATTTATATAATTCAGTAAAGCATTCTATTTGATTAGTTGACATTTTACAAAAAATAGTTGAAAGAGGATTCAAAATGAATAAAAAAACAGATGAAGTAATAGAAGAAAAAGTAACTGAAAGCACTGATACAAAAACTACAAGAGCCGTTAAAAAAAAGATTGATGAATATAAGCCTGAGAAGAAGGTATTAGTAAAAAGTATCGCTCGTTGGACAACTGGTTTTCAGAGAATTGAAAGTAATGGAGATGTTACAATTCCGCCGTTGGGAACAGTTAGACTTCAAGCGTCCGAAATCATCTCTCAGGTGCAAAATGGAAATTTACTTTTTAACGGAACAGACGGTCAAGGTTCTCATGCAACCTTATTTATTGATGATAAACCAACACGTATCGAGGCGAATTACGAATCAGAAGACACATTCCAAAATTTCGTTACAAAAGATTTGATCAAGAAAATTTTTGACGAAAAAGATCAGAAAGATTTTGAAGAGAAAATCAAAGAACGTATTATAACAAGAGCTGAAAGAGCTTTCCTTATGTCTGCGATCAAGGATTTGAAACTTAATGATTATGGAAGAATTGCATTCTGTATAGATTATACAGGTTTTAGACCGTAAAGGTGGTGATTCAATGGATAAACGTACACAGGCATCTGAGATAATTGAATCATTTGAATCCACTTTTGCTGACAAACAAGTTATTCCCTTTTCTTTGGAACTTATGTGGTTAAAAAAAGCTATTGGTAGATATTCTGTTGAATTAGATCCATTGAATTTTGATGAGGAAATTTTAGAGTTTGATACAAAATTAGATAGATATATCATTGATACTCTTGCTCAATTTATGACACAGATGTATCAAGAAAGACAAGTTACTTTGGTTAATAAGCGTGTTAGTATTGTCGGAAAAGATTTGAGTATAGATGGTTCTAATGGAACTAAAACGGCTGAAAAGGCTCATCTTGAATATGTTACATCTATATCCTCTGATATGATTGAAAATCAAAAACCAACAGCGTTGGCATAAGGAGGTACTAATGTGAAAGAGTGGTATCTTATTGGCAATAATACCAAGCCAAATATGACAGGTGGATATGAAAGTGATGCGTTTAATGATTTTAAAGATGATGCATTTTCGGAAGCGTTAGATTCTCCACTAGGAAAGATTGTAAAAATATATAACTCCTCAATGACAGAATGCAAAACTTTACGTTGTGTAATTCAGGATAATACATCTAATACTCAATTAAAATCTATGGAGCGTAGCATTCTTACTACAATCGGAACTATTAAAGCTGGAATGTATGTCTTATTTGAAGATAGATACTGGCTTATTACTGGATATCCTGGAAATAATGGCATATATGAAAAAGCGACAATGATTCTTTGTCAGTATAAATTAAAATGGCAAAAGTCGAATGGTGACATTATAGAGCGTTGGGCTAATTTTGTTTCTGCATCTAAATATGATGTTGGACAGTTTGGAAATAACTATATCACATTAGCCTCAAACAACTTTACAGTTCTCATTCCAGAAGATGATGACGGTATAACTCTTGAAAATAAAAGAGTGTTTATTGATAGAAATATCAATAGTCCAAGAAAAGTTTTTGAAATTACAAGAAGTGATGATGTTCTTTATTTATACGGAAAAAATCACGGTGGTGTTTTGAGCTTTATTGCAGATAGAGATGAATTTAATTCAGAAACTGATAAACCGGACTTGGGGATATGCGACTACCACTCTCCTACTGATATTCCAGTACAACCGGAAAATCCAGATAGTACACAGTCTATATTAGCAACAATATCTGGAAATGCAAATCTGAAAATTGGATTTAATAGAACGTACTCTGTATCATTTGTTGACAAATCTGGAAACACAATCAATCCGGAATTTTCATGGAATGTTATAAGCGAATTTGAAGTTAAACAGGAAGTCGTTGAAAATAAAATAAAACTATTAGTAGAGGATGAAGATTATATATCTTCGTCTTTTTTGTTGCAGGTAATTGTAGAAAACGCAGTTGTCGGAGAAATTGAGATAACTGTTATAGAAGGATTTTAGGAGGTGATCTTTTGAATAAGACAGTATTAAAAGATATTGGATTATACAAAAATAAAATCCTCTCAACTATCCTAAGCTCAGAAGATTTTTGCCGAGCAATGCTTATAGACAAGGAATATACAGAAGAAAATGTAGATGACCTAATTTACACACAGATATTCCCATATATGTATATAGACGAAACTCAAACAGAAGTTTTACCTTACGCTTGTTTTGAAGTAAAAATACCATATATTCCAAATGGTAGCATAAAAAAAATGCAGATTGTCTTTTGGGTGTGCGCCCATAAAAAGTGTATGCAGTATCATACAAAAGATTATATTGGCACACGTATAGATATTTTATCTGATGCGGTTGAAAGAGCTTTACACGATAGTAAAGAATTCGGAATTGGAAAATTAAATTTGACCTCGGTTGGATATGTTTTTCCTAATTCAAATTACTGTGTCAGAGAACTTGTTTTTGATGTTTCTGATTTCAGAGTAAAGGAGAGTTGACAATTGATATTAGATTATTTTGATTGCATATCTCCGCTTCCACTCGATCTTGTAAATGTTGGTTCTATAAAATCTCCAAAATTAATTGATATAGCAGAAATATCGTATTATACATATTCGTTATATGTTGCACATTTAAAAATGACACCAGAGGATTATTTTGAAACTTATCATAAAGATAAAGAAGTTGATACAGAAGTTGTTTTTAATATGACTAAGTTTGACTTATTAATAGCAGACGATAATTTTAGGAAAATTATTACATCTGCTATTAATTTTTTCTTTGTTGAAGATTTTGAGTTTAATCCAGAATACGCTGCTTTTGTATCAATCATAAAAAATGAAAACAGTGAGATAGCTGGGATTAAGGCGATAACAAAAGACAACTATTCAGATGTTGTAGATATAATTTTGCAAAGAGTTCGTATTACTTCCAATGAAGATGAAATAAGTGATTTAAAAAAAGTTAAAAGTAAACGTGGATTAAAAATATACAAAAAAATCCTTCAAGGAAGAAAGAAAATGCAAAAAATTAAAGCATCTAATAAAAATCTAACTTTAGCAAATATTATTGCTGCAGTTGTATCAAAGAGTGAATCATTAAACTGGAGTAATGTATGGGATATTACCGTGTTTCAATTATTTGATTTATTTGATCGTATGCAAAGACTAGATTCGTACAATATCGAAAGTGCACAAGTTGCTGCATGGGGAAATAAAGACGGAAAATTTAAATTTGGCGCATGGATAGACAATGTATATGAAACTGAGGACGCTACTAAGTAGTGTCTTTTTTAATATATTTTTTTATATTTAAAAGGAGGAGAAATAATATGGCAGAAAATAATTTTTCTAAACAGATGGCAAACCGTGAAGTTTGCGATTTGATTTTTGAAGAGTACAGCACAAAAAAACCGTTCTTGTTCTGTGACTATGCTAATACATCAAGTGTAGAACTTACTGGCGAAACAGTATTTGCATATGGTGGAAAATCACATCCGAAAAAAGTAGCATTCAACGGTGAACGTGGCGGTACTATGACAGTAGAAACACAGATCCAGACACCAAAACTATGGGAGCTTATTTCTGGTGGAACAGGAAGCAAGTCTGCTACTTTCTTGAAAAGAGTAGAAACTACTGTTGGTGATACTAATAAAATTTCACTTAAAGATGAAACGGCTACAATTGCAGAAGGTAGTGTTGTTGTTTATCTTGCAACAGACACAAATCTTGAAAAGGAGTTGGCTGGAAATCTTGAATCAAAAGATTTTACATTAACAGAGCCGCAGGAAAAAGGAACAGAGGTTGTAGTATTCTATGGAATTACAAGAGAAGATGTTTATAATATCAACATCAAGTCCACAAGTTTTCCAAAAGCATTTACTGTTTATGGAGATACTTATATGAAAACAGAAGATGATAATATTCTTCCTTATAGATTGAAAGCTTACAAAGCTATGCCTCAGTCAAATATGACCCTTTCTTTTGCTAACAGCGGAGATCCGGGTACTATTACAATTACTCTTGATTTAATGGAAGACAAAGATCACAACATGCTTGACCTTACACTTCTTCCGGAAGAGTAAAAGGAGTATAGAGTATGAAAAAATGTAAAGTTCTTTCATACAATCCGCATCGTCAAGTTTTAGTATTTGAATATGACAACAAAAAAATTCAGGCACATTTCCATATGGATGAAGTGCTTGAGTATGTATATGCAACTTATGCTGAAAATGGACTGTATGAAATTTCGACAAAGAATATTATAAAGCCTAAAAAGAAAGTTGTAAAAACAGAGAAAGTTAATGTCTCAGAGTTATTAGAAGATAATTCAAAAAATATTGTAGTTAATGAATAAATTTAATAGGGATAGATGAACTACAATATTAGTTTGGCTATCCCTATTTTTTACTAAAAAGGAGTGAATACATATAAAATTTTATTCATTAGAAGAAGCCAAATCTGTATATGGAGAAAATTCTTTGGTTCCCATCACATCGTTAAAACAACTTATTTTTTATACAAAACATGGTTTGCAGCCAGAGTTTGTATGGGAATCTGAAAAAGAAGATGGGCGTATTGTATTTTGGTTTCATAAGAAAAAATCAGAATTGATTTATAAAAGATGGTGCGAAAATAAACCGACAAAATAAATGAGGTGAAAAACTATGAAGAAAATTAATTTAAAAGGTGTTAATGCTCAGTCTGTAACAGGCGTTGTATTGCTTATTGTGGCATTAATTAATGCAGTATTGCAAATGTTTGGATATAATACTCTGCCTATTACAAATGAAGATGTATCTACAATTATATCATCTATTTTTGTAATTCTGGCTGCAGCTTATACTACATATAAAAACTTTAATGTCAGTCCAGCATCTCAAACAGCTCAACGTATTACCGATATGATCAAACAGGGAGAGATCCTTGCTGAAGACGTAGATGAATTTCTTGATAAGTTTAAAAAGTAGTGGTGTTGTAAGATGGATAAGATACAAGAATTACAACAGATTAATTACGGGACTTTATTTGTATCTATACTGGTCTTTATATTTATAATAATTCCTCTATTTAAATACGGCTGGCAAGGGTTAGAATGGCTTTTAGTTGAAAAACTTGGTTTGCAAACAAAGTGGACTCGTAAAAGAAAAGAAGAACACGAAATGATTGTTTCTAATGCTGAAGCAATCAGCAATCTATCAAAGGCTGTTATGGAATTGACCGAGCAACATAAACAGGACATGGAAAAGTCTGATGAAAATGATGATGAAATCAAACATCGTCTTGACGATTTTATTAACGAGTCTTCTGTTAGAAATGAACAGGTCAGAAAAGATTTGATGAATTCTGTATCAAAAATAGAACGATCTATTGATAAAATGCACGAAGAAAATCTATCTCATTGGGAGACATCAAAAACCGCACGTTCTAACATAGACAATAGATTCCAGAGAATGATTGATTCTAATGCCGAGAGAGACGAGTTAATTAAAGCTATTGCAGATGGTAATAAGGAGTTGCTTGGAGATAAGATTGACCAAAAATTTGATAAGTACACAAAACTAGATGGTATACCGGCAAACGAAGTTGATGAATTTGAGAGTATGTGTCAGGCATATTTTAAGTTACATGGAAACCATAATCGTAAGAAAAAATATGATTATGTAACAAAACGAATGTCAGTAATACCCGTAGAGACAAATCTAATATTGGAAGCAAATGATGAAATTCATTTGTAAATGCAAAAGACAATTATTGTCGGCAAATATGAATTATCATTTGAGTTTTGACTACAATTTTAATCTTAGTCATATTTTATTTATAATTTTAAATTGTTAGTAGTGTCACCCAATCATCACAGAAAAGAATTAAACAAGGCTTTAACGAGAGTTTAATCCAACTCCAGATGAACTGATTATAAATTATCTAAAATTAGGAAATCTACGCCAATGCACAGACATATTCCCACCGATTAAGGCGAAAACGTTTGTATGCATTGACATGAACTATATATGGAAATACACATATACTCATAGAACATTCACCAGAACCTTCCTCATGGAATTACATGATTCGGATTGGTCGCACTACTAACTATTAAATTATAACATATATAAAATATTTTTACCACAAAAGGTTCAGTCATGTGGTAAGGGTATTTTATGAAGAGGAGCGAAAGACTGAACCGCTACTCTTCTACTCTTAAAATAAAATTTAGGAAGTGAATTATCATAAAAATTACAATAGATAATAATGTTGTGGAACGATATAATAATTATTATTTTTCACAACATCCAAAAGCAAGAAAAAAACAAATTGACCATCCGTATCATCCTTCAATAAATTTATGGTCGATAAAACCGAGAATTCAAATGAATGCATTAAAACAGACATGGAAAAATTTTATTATATGGTTTATCGATGACATTGGTTGCACAAATTTAAAATTAGACGATGTTGATATTATGTACGACATATATCATCCAACAAAACGGCGCACAGACCCAGATAACTATACACCTAAATTCATTCATGACGGTTTTGTTGAATCAGGATTTTTGTTGGATGATGATAGAGAACATTTAAAATCATTAACAATAAGATGTCATGTAGACAAAGAAAATCCTCGTACAGAAATTACTATTATTGAAAATAATAAAGGAGAAAATTCATAATGGATTATAAATTCAAATGTAAGAAATGTGGTCAAAAATTTATCATTAGTATGCCAATTTCTGAGTACACTGCACTAGGTCACAAATGTCAAAATCCAGATTGTGATGGCGAATTAGAACGAGACATGTCTGATTTTGCAGGAGGATTTATTTGGAAATGCCACGGATCATATGCGAAAGGATAATATGTTTTTGTATAGTTATGAGATAGCACAATTATTGGAATCTAAAGGATATAATATAGATTCAGAAACATATATTGATATGATGAATTCTTCTCCACAAATCAATCATATCACATATAAACCATTCGATGATTGCTTTGATATGTGGTCTGTAGACGGCGAATATTGGAATTATAAAGTTTATAAAAAATAAAACATTCTTTTGTATTGTTCTATTTACATTACTTGAAAATAATGATATTCTTTTTTTATAAAATAAAAGGAGGTTCATTATGGCGCGTGTAAAAAAGAAAATTGTCGCAAAAGATTATAATTCTTTGATCAAAATTTCAAAAGATAAAATTGAGAAATTAACACAAGATTTAAAAGAAGAAAAAACAAATCTAAAACTCCTAGAAAAAGATGCTGCATCATACGAAAAGCAGTTAGAAGAAGAAAGAAAACAAAAAGAGATGAAAGAGATTGCAATGTTGATCGAGAAGTCCGGGAAAAGTATTGAAGAGATTAAATCTTTTTTATCGTCTACTACTGCTAAAAATAATTAATACTGGTTTAAGAGCTTGATTTTTATCAGGCTCTTTTTTGATGTAAAATTATAAAATAAACAGCGAATAAAATATTAGAAGTTAATTTAATCATACATAAGAAAGGTGGATTTCATTTGAAAAAAAATAATGTAAGAATTAAAGAGAATATTAGTTTTGTGGCTGAAATTAATGCAATCAAAAGTGTTGTTGGTTCTCATTTTACAGGTGGAAACTATACTCCGTACTATAGAGATAGAGCAACTGTAATTGCAATTGTAGAAAATTTTATAGAAGGACTTGAATTTGAAGACGAAGAAACGGTTTATGATTCTGTTTGTGAAGATACTGAAATTATGGAAATCGTGGAAAAATTCAAAACTACATATCACATGGATATGATTAATAAAAATGTTAATGATATAGTTGAATTTGAAAAACAGAGAATTATTCATGGCTCTTTTGATTTAGAAACTATTGCTGAATTTTGCAAAATGATTTCAAATATGTTTTCAAACTTTTCAAATTTAAGACTGGATCTAATCACGCCTGAAGCAATTGAAGTTGGAAAAGAATTTGTTAATAAAATGAAAAATCAAGAGATTACAGAAGAAACATTAGCTAATGTAATTTCTTCTATTATAGAGAATCATAAAATGCCAGAAACAGAAATTTATGAGCAACAGAGATTACGAATTGAAGAGCAACAGAGAATGCTAGAAGAAAAAGAGATTGAATTAAAAGAACTCAGAAAATTCAGGAAAGAACACAGTAAAAAATAGAACAACACCGTATTTCTACGGTGCTGAACTATTAATGATTTATACTACTCTCCTACTCTTAGACGAAGCAATTTGAAATGATAAATGGATGTTATTTCCTATTATAAAATGAACCTGAGATGTCAAGTCCTGTTTTTAATCCAAAATGAAGATGGAAGCCTTTTAAATCCTTGTCAAAGACGAGTCTTCCAATAAGGATTATAACCATTAACATAATAGGAATCAAAATTATAAGTAATATCTCCATCACTCACCTCCCCTCTGTATAGGATACGAGAAAGGGAAATTTGTTCTGGAGAACCCAGTGATGTTAAAAGAAACATACCAATATCCTTTCTGGTATAGAATACCGTCTTTTGTAGGTTTGTATCTTACGATACTCCCACATGACATAATGCCATAAGTATATAGTCGTGCAACGAATTGCAATGTGGTAGTACAATCACATATATACTTATGGTTATTATATCAAACTCAAATTGAATAAACAATAAATAAACATTTCAGAGAGACGTTGTTCTCTCTTTTTTGTTTAGAAACAGAGGAGAGATAACAATGACTATAGACGAAATAAAAAGAGATATGTCGAGAAGACTTTCGAATGCTACTAATAAAACATATCAAGATGGTGTCCGTATAATCGAAGATTCATTTGATACATTTTATGCACAAGGTAGTCCTAAAAGACGACCGAGAACAGAAACTCTGCGTGGTGCTGCTTATAATCCAGAACCATCTATATCTGCTACTTCTAGCAATGTAGAGATTGGATATGAAGGAGATCAAATAGGATATCCAGAGGGTGACGGTACTTTTACGGGTGGCGAAGTACTCGCTGCTACAATGACAGGAACTTATGGTGTGTTAGGAGATCCGACATATGACGAATTAGCATTTGAAAATATTTTAGAGGCTGCTGATAAAAATTTCGCCTCAGAATTCAAATAAATATTTTTGCAAAGGAGGTAAGAGATGGCTAGGTATAGTGTTGATATTAATGCTAATATAACAGGCTTTAAAGAACTGGATAATATAGAAAAACAAATTAAAAATATACAAGGCTATGCAAAAAAACCTATTGATATAAATTTTAAAGTCGATACTAAAAACGTTGATATTTCAAAACAAATGATGATTGCCGGTAAAAGCGCGGCTTCTGCTTTTGTAAAAGGTTTCTCGTCCATTGATAGTATGTCTATTGATAAATTTGCAAAAACAAAACAAAAATATTTAGATATATTTAATGATATTCAAAAACAGCTTGCTAAAACAACTGGTTCTAGTTTTGAAAAGGTTTCTATTGACGAAAAGCAAATTAATAAGTGGGCAAATGAATATGTAAATACACAACAAAAAGCATTTGAAAAAATCGAAAAAGAAGCAATCAAGCAGCAGCAAACTTTGAATAGAATTCGAGAAAAAGAAGCTGCTTCTTATGCAAATCCTTACACGGACGCTTATCAATCCATCGGAAGACAAAGTAATATTCAGCGTGAAATGTCTGAGTATTATACCCGTCTTGAAAAAGAAGCAATCAAGCAACAGCAACAAATTACAAAGATAAAAAAAGAAGCTGAAAGTGGATTGTTTGAATATAGAACTGCTAAAAATCAGTCCTTTTTAGATAAGTACACTGATCAGAACAGCGAAGCTCTTAATCACGCAAGAAAACAAATAGAAACGATCAATAAGCTACAATCGGCTTTAAAATCTGACAATCTAAGTAACGATGATATTGTTTCTACTTATAGTAAATTGAGCGATGAACTTGATAAACTTTCTTATTCTATGAAGCAAGTTGGTGTCGAAAGTTCAAAAACTCTTGATCCTGGAGTTGCTAATGCAGGTGCTAATAAAGTAAAGGCATATTACGAACAAAATACAAAAGCTGTAAAAAAATATGGTGACCAGTTAAAAGAAATTGAGGAACAATATAGAAGAGCTAAAACAGCAGAAGACAAACTTGTTGCTGAAAGAAATTTCAATCAATTAAAATCTCAAATTTCTGCCGAAGGATTAACAGGCAAATCACATATAGATGAGTTTAAAAGAGCGTTTGGTCAGATTGCAGAGTTCGCAGGAATCTATGGGGCTATTCAGAATGTAATTTATGAAGTTCCGAGACAGATGGTACAAAATGTACTTGATGTTGATGATGCAATGACTAATTTGCAGATGGCTACAGGTGTCACAAACGATAAAGCTAAAGAATTAATGTCTACTTATAATCAGCTTGGGGATGATTTAAAGGCACTAGGTACAGACGTAGCAGCAAGCGCAACTGAATGGATGAAACAAGGAAAATCTATTCAAGAATCTCAAAAATTAGCAAAAGATTCTATTGTTCTTTCTAAGATCGGAGATTTATCCGCAGAAGAATCAACGAAGACTATTACTGCTGCAATGAAATCATATGATTTAGATGAATCCGAGGTAATGGGATTCATTGATAAAATTAGTGCTATTGATATGGCTTCTGCAACTGACGTTGGTGGTCTTGCTGATGCTTTTAATAAGGTTGCAGCCAATGCAAGAAATGCAGGTATTGAAACTGAAAAAGTTCTCGCTTATGCAGCGACCATTGGTGAAACAACTCAGGAAGGCATGGATTCTGTTGGTACATCTTTGAACTCTATTTTCTCAAGAATGGGAAATATTAAATTATCCAGATTAAAAGATCCTGAATCTGGAGAAGACCTAAACATTTGGGGCATAGCGGCATAATACATAAACCGTTATGGCATTTCTTTCTAATGATTATATCAAATAAAAGATATATGCTTGAAACTCCGGTGGGACGGACAACAAGGAAGAAGAATTAGTATACTAATTCACTTTGAACGACTGAATGAAAGAAGATCATTTCGATGATTATGCGACAGTCTGATCTACCGTATATTCCCACAAATTTAAGCGGTAGAGTTAAGGTCAAGTGTAAAGACACTTTTGGAAGTACCTTAACCGCTACAATTATATTGTAGTCATATTACCTTATTCTACAAAGGTAAAGTAACAGAATGGAGTAATGTAGAAACCTCTCTTAGAAACGTAGGAATAGAGCTAAGAGAATCAACAGGACAATTTAGAGATTTCGATGAAGTTCTTGATGAAACTGCTTCAAGATGGGATACTTTTAGCGAAGTAACACAAAGAAGCATCGCTTCCTCGTTTGCAGGTAAAGATGTTGCTTGAACATGTAGTAATACATGAATTGCGAGGTTAAATAAAAATTAGAATGTGACCATATCGGGAAAAATCTGGTGACAGATAATTCCGAGGAAAGACTATAATATGTGGTATAACATATTATTTTATCCGTAGAGACTACACACATTTGTAGTGATACAAATGTTTACGTCACACACGAGATGTCCTTGTAAGAACAAGCCAACGAATTGACGTTGGGTGAAGATAGAGTCCGATCTTACGATATAATCTATAAAAAATGAAACGTAAGAATTAAGAAGAAATTCTTAATCGCCATATAACAATATATGGTCAGTAGTCTTGATTAGACGAAAGTAACAGATTGACACATCATATGAATGAATTCCTAGTCCTCATGCAGAATTATTCCAAAGCTCAAGAGTATATGCAGATTGCAACAGATTCATCAGGCGATTCATTAAAAAAATATGAAGCATATACGGAATCGGCGCAAGGAAAAATTGAAGGTTTCAAGAATTCGTTTCAAACATTATCTACAACCACTCTTAATGCCGATATTTTCAAAGGCGTTGTCGATGGTGGAACTGCATTTTTAAATATATTAACTAAAATAATGGATATTGGTAGTGGATTGCCTACTATCATTGCTACTATTAGCGGATTCATGTCCGCAAAAGGTAAGGGTAAACAAAATAATAATTGTCGTAGTTTAAATGCCCTCTCCTATAAGATTGCATAATAATGCCATGTAATTAACATAGGGGATGTTTAATAATATGATCGTACATAGAATTAACTTACCTAGATTATATAAATCTAAAATGTCGAATATCGGGGGAAGCCGTAAACCAGAAATGGTACCGGATGGATGCAATAAAAGCGTACATTATTACAATGACGTTCTTGAAGGAATAAGTATTTTTTATAATACGAAAACGGTGGTCACCGACACGATATATGAAACATTGAAGCTGTAATTTCATAATATATCGTGCGAGAGGCTGACAAGACATGACATGATACAGGCGTAATTGTATCATATGGATCACAACATTCAGTCCGTAACCTTGGGGAAAACCCTTGTGAAGCGAATAGGGATACGAATAGTATTTACTACTACCCTACTTAGTACAAATTACAGAAACACAATCTTGCTGCAACATGGTTGTGAAATTTAATATAAAAAGAGGTTGTTTTTTATGAATACACACGACAAAGAAAAAGAAATTGTAGATATTATCAAAGAAAAATATCCACAATTCCCTGTTGAATTATTAGAATTAATACATGAATATATAAATATTCGTTTCGTTAATCAATGCAATAAACTTATTAAGAAGATAAAATAAAAATCATTATTCAGATTCTTCTTGTATTTTTAGAAAGAATTTCTTAACAATATCAAGAGAAATCATGGATACGGTTAATGCCATATTTTTATCTCTTTCAGATTCATCTATGTTACTTGCTATTTCTGAATAAATAGAATCTGCTATTTGCTGAAGCTCTTCTTCTGTAAATTTTTTCATTTATATTTACCTCCTTAGTAAAAAGAATTTTGTTATCGTAATTATACCATTTTGTAAATTTGGGGTAAATACGGAACATTAGTTCAATTACAAGTCCTTTTTATGACACACCTTTTTCTATATACTAATAGTATCAAATATTTTTGGAGGTATTGTTATGAATCGAAATGAAACAAACAAAACTATATGGCGACTGTTAATATTAGATGTTTCTGGGGTGTATACTCAGATCTATGATGAAATATATGGCAATAATCCAAATACATTATCTGAATTACTAGAACTATATTCGGATGAAAAAAAATATAAGTGTTTATCATTGTAGAATGACTTTCTACTTATTAATATGTAATTTTACATTTCCTTACGCTTTTTTACATAAAAGTCAACACCATAACGATAGATTACAATGGTATGATCTTCCATGTAAGACAGATACATACACAAATACATACATGGATATACTATTGTTATCAAATATAGCGTGGTGTTAATAATGAAAAACAAATTGCAAGAATTGCGTTGGGAAAAGAATTGGTCACAAAATCAACTTGTGATTAGAAGTGGTGTTTCACAATCAATCATAAGTTCTATTGAAAATAATCAATTAGAAAATCCCAGAGTAGCTACCGCTCTTAAACTTGCAAAAGCCCTGTCTGTATCTGTCGAAGACATATTTCAATTATAGTAATGGAGGGTAAAGCTATGAGTGGAGATTTTGTAAAAATAATCGGAGTAAAATTTGATGTTTTAACCGGGTTAAAAGTAGTTCATGATTTTAATAAAGAGAGTTTTTCTGAAGCAGGGAAAATTGTAGATCGAAATGCAGATTGTAATATTATTTACATTGGAATTCCATGTTCTTGTTCAATGAATGAATAGTTTATTTTTACAGTCGATAAGCAATTTTGTTTATCGGCTGTTTGTGTGTTGTAAGAATATATGTTCTATCTACTCTTCTGCCGTTTATTGGTATATAATGGATATATACTAATGAGAACGGAAGGTGTAAATATGAGAGATAATAAAAATAATTCTGGAAGGACAATTTTTTCAAATGGAAATCCTGTTTTAGAAATTTCTTCTAAGTGGGGTGAGTCTTCTGAAGACGGCTTTTTAACTCATTCCAAAGAAGGAGAAAATAACGGCTCAAACACTTTAGATGACATGATAGATATTTTTCAAGATAAAGAATAGAGGTGAGTTTAATAAATAATTTGCACGTATTAATTAACATAGTACCAGATTTAATAAATTTATTTTTACCAGGTTTTGTTTTTATGCTTACATACAGTTGGATGAATGTAAAAAAATATGATGTATCTGTATTAACGATTGGAAGTTTATTTATAAGTTACACTATTTCTGTATTTTATTCTGCTATGCATAATTTTATATTTAAAAATTATGATATTAGCGAAGCAGTCAAATCGTTAATTTATATTATAAGCGGATTAATATTTCCGTTCGTTATTATATATTTTCAAAATACAAAAATTTTCAAAAAACTTTTAAGAAAAATAAATCACAAATCAATACATGAAGATATTTTTGATGATATAATTGATTATAATAGAAAAACTATGTTACAAGTATATATAAAAAATTCTCCTGTAGTGTATATCGGTACGTTTAAGATAAGAGAAGAAAAGGGATTGGATTCATATATCGCACTTATCAATTATGCATCAATGGATAAAAATACAAAAACTATCATTTTTAAACCTTCTAAAAATGATCTAAACTCTTCAGTCATAATTAATTTAAGAGATATTGAACGTATCGAAGTTATTTATGAAAAAGAATCCGATTTGTGGAAGTACTTAATAAACTGACGATGATATTAAAAGTTCAATTAACAAGGTGACACATATGAAACTAAAATCGATAACTTTACCAGAAGATGAGAGTTTTAATATGATGAAGAAATATAAATTTGATGAAGAAAGTACAAAAAAATGTTAGAAGAAGCACAAAGACAATCAGAACATTATAGAATGATGATAGAGCAAAAAGAATATGAGGAAATGAACTATGACGCTATCCGTAGAAGGTTGGATAATCTTTCAACGTTAGAATTAATAAAGCGATTATTTAACGTTCTTACATATAAAGAATAATTCTATTCTTTTTATCTTAGAGCAGTAATTACTACTGCTCTTTCTTTAATATTCGTAAACGCAAAATAGCAAGTACCTTGACATTTTTAGGTGGCTGCTTTGCAACCACCAGTATTTAAGCTTTGTGAATCTCTACAGGAAGTTTTTCTGACCATGGCATCAAATCATCCAACGATGAATTGGAATTGTCAAATATTTTCAGCTTTCTTTATAAGTTCTTCTGGTGAAAATGCTCCATTAATCATTTTCGAGAAATCATTCGCCAAAACAATTCTTCTGTGTTGTTTGTATTTTTCAAGTATATTTAGATACGCTTCAGCTATTCCATTTGGATTATCCGGATAATTTTCAATCATATCGAATACTTCATCTTTATATGGAGAATCTATATTAAATACAATGCTTTGATCAATGCTATTTGCGAAAATAAATTCACCAATAAAATATGTAAGTGTTAATATTCTATCAAGTAAGATATTGATGTCGTTTGGAAATAATCGATTATTTTCAATTATCATTTTTAATTGATGTTCAAAATATTTTTTAATAGTTGTAGTTGTATTTTCAATACATATCTTACTATTAAATGATAAACTTTCTCGAAAATCAGTAAGTTTTTGCATCATTACATAAGAAGCGTGTATTTCTGAATATGTACACATTATATCATTATAATTTGGATTATTTCTTAGTTTTATGGCATCATATAAATGAGTAAATTCATGAAATAATAAACCCTCGACATATTGATCTGGAAATATTAATGCTTCTGTGTTGATATACATTTTATAATTTTGTTCATACAGTTCTGTTGATTTAAATTCAAATAAAAAATCAACATCATGCACATATATATAATTATCTTCATTTAATTCTGGATATTCAATGTCATTAAAAACACCTTGATATTCTTTGTAAACCTCTTTTATTTTTGCAACTTGCATAAATCTATCCTTTCTTTTATCGGAGGTGTTATTATTAAAAATAAATACTTTAAAAAATTAATAGAACCATTTATTATTTTACTGTTCAAAATATATTGTAAATATGATTCATACAAAATAGATAAAGCAATTAATAAGTATCGTTTGGGCAGATGATTCATTAAACGTGTTTATTAACAACTATTGCCGTTGCTTCTTTGGCGGATGCAACAATTACATCATGAGCAACAGATTCAATGAATTCTAATGTGTGAACCCCGACATTGCCAACAATTGTTTTGGTTTTATTCCAAATTGTATCAGGTTTTATGGATTCATAAAATGATTGTCCATCGTATGTTACCTCGTTTACATATATACTAGAAATCATTCTTCCGTTTATATCGTCAAGACCGATTCCTTTTATATATTTAATCTGAGATAAAAGCATAATAGAATAACAAATGTCTTCTATCTTATAGTTCTTTAAACATGATGATATATAATATATTGACAATTTACCTAATTCTACTTTCTTTTTATCAACAAAGATGAGCAAATCATCAACCAGCAGCTTCATTATATCTCGTATACAATCTTCATTTATCTTCATAGTTATACCTCACAAAAAATATAATACAGAAAGGATGTTGCTTTTGTTAAATAGCTCTGAACATATCATGTCTGACGAACACATACACACAATCGAAATAAAATTTATTGAAAAGAAATACATTGACACAAAATGTTTATCTTCCGAAATTCAGGTAGTATTGGATGGGAAGGTTGTGCCTAATGTAAAACGATTTGCTATCGATCTTGATGTTGAATCAGGAAATATTCATCAGCCATATTTGTTAGAACAATATATTAGTGGTTACGATGTAAACTTTTAACAGTATTTCTTTTTGAAAAGGAGTGTTATTATGTTTTATTCACCAGACAATTTTGAAGAATCTCAGATGGCAGATTCTTTAAAAAGTATTATAATAAGCTAAATCAAGCAATAAACAGTGGTGATCTTTCCGATGATGATAAGTTCTTCGTAATATATTATTTCTTAGAATTATCTCAGGCAATCATTAGAGATTTTGGTGATGATTTTTCTAAGAGATTGGCAAAAGTTATTTTGGATACGGTTGATTGATTTTGTATTTTTAAAACTTGATCATTATCAAATTACCAAGTATGACCGCAATTTTTGCATTTGAAACTTTTATTAATCTTCTTGCTAAAAACGCCAAGTCCAATAACCGACATCTCTCTTTGAAACAAATTATAAATATGGTTCTATATATTGTTGATAATAAAGTGAATTTACTTTTTCATCTGTACCGTGTTTACTTTGTTCTTCTATATAGATCCAATTTTTCTCAGTCAATTTAGCTATACCAGAATATACATCAATAGATTTTTGAATCAATAATTTATTGTACATATACAAGAATTTGTTCATTGTAAAATGTTTTATAGACTTATCAGCTTTTCTATAGATATAAACATCTGTAGTTTCTTCATCCAAAAGAATAGCATAACCAAATTTAAGCATAGTGTCTTTAACTGAAGATATTGCATTATTTAAATTTGAATCAGAATAAAAAATATCTGCTACTGAAAATAATTCTTTATTGTTATATTTATATTCACTTTCAAAAACACAATTAACTCCTATTTGTTTTATATATTTTTTAACATCTATTTTATAAACAAATTGAAATCCTAAATATACAGTAACAAAACTAAAAGCAGAAGTTTCATGATTTATTGGAATTAATGATATGCTATCGGAACTATTTCTTTCATTAAATAATTCAAAATATCTTTTAATAATAATCATTGATGTCATTTTGCTAAAAGTCTCACGATTATATCGTGCATTATTTTTAGATATTTTAATTATTAATTGTTTTTGTTTTGTTTCTTCCATCCATGCGATTTCGTCTTTTCGGCATATAAGTTCTTTGTTAATATTTTTACGAATAAAATTATCTGATTTTTGTTTTATGTTATTGAAATTATTTGCGTATTCTTCAAATAATTCAAAGGATGTCTTTTTACTTTCAAAAGGTTTTTTACCATAATTAACATAATCTCTATATATTATTCTAAGCATTTTCACACAATTGCTTAGTGGTTTATATAATTCATATGGTAACAAAATGGGTAAATTATCAAAATAGAAATTTGCAGAATCCATCACATCTATAGCATTTGGAAGTTTTGAATGAAACTTTGTCCTTCGTGCAATCGATTGTTGGTTACGCATTGTTTTTGTTAAACTATATTTATAATCTGTATATCCTTGTATATCTGGAAATTTCGTCATACATGTAGACCCAACATTGACTTGTTTCCCATTTATTCTATTTCTAATATAAAAAAGATACTTATTTGGAGCGTTACATAATCCACACCTAACTTTTTTGTCACACTCTTCTGAACTATCAGATTCAACATACCATTCGTTTTTAACATTTTCTAGTAATGATTTTTTATTATAAGTTAAAGCTGCAATAGCTGTTTTATCAATATCAAGGTTCTGTAGATCAGATATTGTGACTGCCTTCATGTTTTTGATTGCATTTAAAACATCAAATAAATTCCCATATAGAGATTTATTTTTAGTTTCTTCACTGTTGAGAAGTAGGCTAATTTCATCCCTTGATAAAATTGATTTTGTAAGATTTCTGCTCATATTTGTTATTCCTTTTTGCTTAAAAGTATATGCTACCATTTATACTTACAATCTAAACACTCATATGTCTTGCCGATGTTGCTACTTAATATACCAAATCCTAGTATAGAAGCGGCTCGTTTTCCAGTGCTGATCTTATGGATGTTAGTTGATCCACAGGTAGGACACTTAGGCTGATTTTGATTATTGTTGCAACTCATTCAATTTATTGAGTATTCCGTCTATGACTTCTTGCTTTGTGATAATGGCTTTAGTTATTTCGCTTGAGATCATACTTAATGCAGAGACAGACATAATTCCAAGTTTTGATGCACCACTTTTGGTTGCTTCCCATACAGATGTTGGACGGATCGTGTTTAAAAATTGATGACCGTTCCATGTAATATTTTCAATTTCGCAAAACATCATTTTATTACTTCCAGCATCATTAATTCTGCCATCAATAAAACGAATCTCTTTTAAATTGTAAACTGTATACCAAATATCTTCTTCATTATATATACATGAGATGTGGTCTATTAGTTGTTCTAAATTAATCTTCGTAAAATTATGTTTTGTTAAATCGACTTCTAGTTCAGATTCAAGATACAATAATACATCTCTAATGCAATCGGGTTTTAGTTTCATAAAAATCTCCTTTCAGAAAGGTTGGTGCAATATGTGCATTTCAAATAATATAACAGAAAAAGTATTTGAACAAAACGAAAAAGAAAATTATATCGCTAATATGCTCGTTCGTACTTTATACAGCAATGATGTTGAAAATGCCGAATGCTATCGTATCATAAAATTGTTTAAGGATAAAGTTCTTGGCAGTGATATTGAAATTTAAAAATCACTCTTACAATCGTTACAATGCCACTGTTTCCCTATTTTGTAAAACTTATTTTTATAGAAAGTTCTTTTGCTATTCTGTCAGTCAACATTTTTATTGTATTAAAATAGCGCACATCATTTAGAGTTGGTGATTGAAAAAGATAATTTAGATTTCGCAAATTGTCTTTTCCAATTAACTTATTGACAAATTTTTCATCGGCAATATCACCTACATCATCTTTACAATATTGTCTCCAAAAATTTAATTGACTGATGTAATATATCGTATGCAAAATTATACCATAGACATCTTTTGATTTTATCAAAGATCGAATAGTTGTTTTGTAATCATTTGTTTTGAACAATACATCTTCTTCAATTGTTTTATTTTCAAACCAATCATGAACAAGTGAAGATTTTGAAAACATATACGAAGAATTAAAATATTCAAACCGCAACGCAGCTTTCATTTGAACTTCTGTTGCATGATATTCAGTATACCATTTTAGCAAAATTTCTTTTTCTTCTGGGTTCATATTTTGCAACAAATTATAATTATCTAAAATATGAGTAAATTCGTGAAAGATTGCCGGTTTTGAATTTGATTTTAGCAACTTTATATAGTTGTATGGAATATTTATTATAGGTACATCTTCATAAAATGTAACATTTAGATTGCAATTTTGAGATTTATATGTCTGAATTTTGAATTCTGGCATATATTCAATTTTCATAAACTTTTCATATTCTTTTTGATAATATTTTATTTCAGTTATTATACTCATTCTATTACCCCCATGTTGCAAAGGAGATTTATATGAAAACAAACAATAAAGCAGTAAAAATGTATAATGAATACATTAAAAAATTACATAGTGGTATATACGATGATCCATTAGGTATTATCTCTGAAAAAGAATACCAAATAGAACAACAAAAATATTTAAATAAATTTATGCAAAGATATAAAAAATAACTAAGATTAAATCTTATGCTTACCAAGTATAACCGCAATTATTGCATTTCCATGTTTTATTGATCTTCTTAGAAAATATTCCGAATCCAACAACAGAAGCTACTCTCTCACCTGTCCCAATTTTTCTGATATTAGTAGATCCACATGTAGGACATTTAGGCTGATTAGACTGCTGTTTAATCTCATTCTGAACATTAACCTGTGCCCGGAACTGTGACATCTTTAATTCATACTCAATGATGTCTTTATCATGAAGGGCGATCATAGCGTCAAGTAATTGGCAGTTTATCTTTTCAGGAAATAAGTATAAACATTATCTTGAAAATTTTTTAATAAGTTTCTTATATTATAAATGCTTGGTTCTATATTTTTTGTTTTAACCGCATTATGTATTTTACTTATTATATCTGAAAAATTTTGACAGTTTTTCTGTAATAAATCAGGCATATTCTTATTAGCATATTTTGTTTATAAATCGTATTTTCCGTAATAATAAAAAATGTTTTTCTCTAACTTTACATACTGTTTTGCAAATTCGAAATCAGATAAATCAATATACGCATCACGGTCTTGGCATATAATACTTGTAATATCGGCTAATGGAGTTATTATATACGATTCTATATCTTCTAATTCGTTTTTATAGAATACTTTACTTTTTATTTTTAATTTTGAAGCAATGGTCAATACATCGTTCTTATTCTTCATTCCAATAAGAGAACCCATTTCTATTTGTGAAGCATGGTATTCTGAATATGAATCTATAACGGTATTAAAATCTTTTTCATTTAGATTTTTAAATCTAATATTGGCATCGTATATATGTGTAAATTCATGAAAAAATATTGATTTAACAAAATTTTCGTTGTAGTCAAATAATGATTTATTATAAATAATAGGAACAGTTATCCCTCGAATAAAATCTTTTTCTATAAATGCGAATTCATCCATATTATTGTTCTCAGAAGATTTTTCTACAGGAATAATTAACGGCATTTTATTTTCTTTTATAAATACTTTAAACTCTTCGTAATACTGATTTATTATTTTATTTTTATCCATATTCCACCTCGTATAGAAAGGAAGTGTTTATTTGTCATTTAACGATTTTAACGATAATTCTGATTATATTAGTAATCTAATAGAAACTGCAAGAAAAGAAGTTCATGATTTTTGGAGTGATATTAATACACCACAACATAAAGGACTTTTAAAACAGTTACATGATATTAAAAACGCCAGCAAAAATCGGAATAAATTATCTCATACCATGATCAATTTTTAAATATCACGGTTTCCAAGTATGACCGCAATTACAGGTAGTTATATACATCAAAAGGAGATGATTTATAAAGTATGAATTCAAATCAAAATGAAGTAATTTCCCATCCAAAAAATAACGATACGTTTCATATTTCAAATTTAAAAGATGTTGCACTAAACACTATTGAGATTGAAAAACTTTATTATATAAAAAATAAATTTAACGTGTATTCGCCAATAAACGAAATAATACGTTCTAATCATCCTAAAAATGAATACGAGAAACATATAGATTTATTTTCTAGCAAAGTTTTACAATATCTGAAATTTCAAGGCTTGATACGAGATATTTAAACATTTTATATACAGATTGTTTCGTATGACAATTATGCAGTTTGCATCCTTTTATAAATAATTGATAAATTTTTCGTATATTTTTGTTAATCAAATCTGCGTATTTTAACATCTCTTCAACTTCTAAGTTGCTGGTTTTATACATAGCAATTTTTTGAGCAAAATATACAATTCCATTTAAACTGTAATTTTGAAATCCATTTTCACTTTCTAATTTTAATATTGTTTTGAATTGCATGAATGGGATATTTTCATTATAATGCAAATTAAACTTGCTTAAATAATTATTTACATGTAAATCGAGAACAAATGAATTTATTGCGTTACATAATTCGATAGAGGTTTCAACAGGATCGCACGCAGCTAGTTTAGGAAAACTCAAATCTATTTGTTTACAATGTACATATTCATGTAGAAATGCATATTCTGAATTATCCTTCAAAAAAGACGGATTTATTGCAATAATGTTTTTAGCATCTAATAAGTTCATATAAGCCGGATTATATTCGTCATTTGTGATTATAACCTCGCATGGTTTTTGATTTTTAATATACTGAAAAGATTCCATAACATTTATTGCGTCTTGTGATAGTGTTTTTAAAAATTCATTTCCATTCATTTATAAATCCTCTTATTGTTACAAATTATATCTTCCATTTATGTCCACAACTTTGACATACATTCATTGGTTTACCAGAGCCAAGAAATCCAGTCCAAAAAGAATATCCCTTGTTTACTGTTGCAATAGAGGTTGATCCACATTTAGGACAACGCGGCAAGTTCCTCTCCTGTCTCTTACGTTCTTCCTGTGCATCAACTTGTGCTTTGAACTGAGCGATTTTAGTTTTGAATTCAATGATATCTTTTTGTTTGAGTTCAATCATAGCATCAAGAAATTCCCTATCGTCTTCTGCTATACAGTCAATATAAGCATATTCTTCTACTGTTAGTGGAGATTTGAAGATTTTACTGCCACAATGTTCACATATTTCAAAATCTGGTTTATCTTCTGGATTATAATACCATGCAGCTGTACAGTTTTTATTAGAGCATAACCAAACTGATTTGTTTTTATTATAAATCATTATATAACCTCCATGAAAATTATTTTGCAGAATAATTATACCATTTTCAGAAAATTAAAACAACGATTTTTAACTACGATAAAGAAAATGGATTTACATTTTTGGATGCTTTTAAAAAACAAACACCAGAAATAACTAAAGAAGTTAATGATTTATTTAGTAAAATTAAACCGGATGAAAAATTTAAATGCCTACTTAATGATGTGTATCACTCAGACACCTTTAAAAATACAAATTTCAAAGAGTTTGTTGATGGAATGGACTCAGCAACAAAACGTACTATTACTGCTGGCGATGCATTATCTCAATACAAAACCCATCTTCAATCAGCAGACAAAGCTTCTTCTAAATTCGGTTCTACTTTAAAATCCATCGGTGGAAGTATTGCAAGTGGACTGGCAAATTTCGCAATCGGTGCTGCAATCGGATTCGCCATTGACTCAGTGATCAAAGCTATCGACTATTTCACAGTTACTTATGATGAACTACAAAGTGCCTTCCAGAATTCACAATCAAATTACAGTTCTGCTAAAGCCGAAGTTGAATCAGTACAAACCGAATTAGAACAGATTAATACTCAAATTGATGCAATAAACTCACAGCCATTAACCCTTTCAAGCGAAGCTGAATTAGCAAGATTACAGTCTGAAAAAAGCGAGCTTGAAGAAATACTTAGTGTTAAACAAAGTATTGCTGATGCATCAAGACAAAAGTTAGCATTAGATGCATATAAAGCATCCAAAGCAGAGACATCCTTAAACGAAGGGCGTAAGGCAGGGCAGTCCGATACAACAAAAGGTTTTATGGACTTTGAAAACTGGATGATGAGTGATGAGTTGATCCCGAAATTATTGAGAGGATTAAACCCTGTAAGTATTTCGGCTGCTAAAAAATACAATTCTTTTACGGATGCCGAATCTGTTATTATTTATAGCAAAAAATTAAATGAACTAAAAAAACAACAAGAAGATGTTTATGAATGGTTTACGTCATCAGAGGGTCAAACGGGGAAAGAATATGGCACGAAAGCTTTTGACCTAAAACAAAAAGAATTAGAACGTGTGTCAAATGGAATCGCAGATTTACAAACTGAGATCACAACAAAGCGGGCAAATATTGCCGCTCAAATTGAAGCGATGACAGATGAGAATACCGGAAAAGCGTTCAAAGGTATGGAAACACAGGTTGATTATCTTAAAAATTCCCTAAATGATTTAGATCATATTGAATTTCCCGATATGTCGCAAGCTGAAAAATCGCTTAATTCAATAGATAAATTTTTTGGGAAAACGTCATCAGTTTCGATTAAAAATCACTTTCAACAACTGGCTAATGCAGGAAAACTTACCGAAGAAGCGATTGAAAAAGTAGGCATTTCTGCATCTACAATAGGGGTTGACAACTTAAGCGATGTTGTAAAGTATTTCAACGACATGGCTACATCAGCAGATAATGCATCTAATAGTATTTCTAAAATAGATGGATCATTTGAAGGCGTTACAAGTGCTTTTAAAACAGCAAACCAAGGCAATGAATGGGATGCAATGTCTCAAAATATAGCTAAGGCTCATGATATGCTTAAAGAAGGCTTGGCTGGAACAGACGACTTCCAAACTGTCGCACAATGGATGTCACCACATATTATAAATAAAGATGATCCTAAATATAAATATGATGCCGATGCATATGTAGAAGCTTGGCAAAATGCATATAATAAAGTGGTAAGATGGTTCGACTCTGAAAATCCACTTCAAAGTATGCATAATTTTGCTCATGATTTAGACAATACTGACCTTGCAAATATTACTTATGACGCAAATGGCGCGCTAATGGAAGTGATTCCTACCTTCAAAAATACCGCTGAAGCAGCAGACAAACTCGGTGTTAGTACAAATGCAGTTGAAACTGCAATGCGTAAACTTGAAGAGTATGGGTTTGAATGGGACGGTGTATTATTTAGTGGCGAAGGACTCGATGAATACAAAGGATATTTAGATCAAATCAAGTCTATAACGAAAGAATTAGATGATGGACGTGAAAAATCTCGATTGCAAAAATTAATTGCTGGATGGGATGAAGAATATGCCAAGTATCAAAATGATCTTTCCCTGTTGACAGACGATCAAATTGTAAAAATTAAATTTGAGTACGATATGTCAACTATTCAACAAAAAATTGATGAGCTTGATGAGCAATGGAAATCTGGTAATAGATCGGCTGAAATAGGTGCAGGTCGTATTGCAGCTCAAAAAATGTATCGTGATAAAAAAGAAGAAAAGTATGGCTACACAGCAGGCTTTGATGAAAAGTATGGAAAGTTGAACGAACAAATCAAGCTAATTGAATCTTCTTTTAATGACGACATGACTGAAAAACAACGAGAGCAAGCCCAAGATCAAATATCTGCAATTTTAGATATTCAAAATGATTTTCAGGATGCATTTTCAGATGGCGAAGTTGTTGACTGGAACAATTATTTAAATACAGATGGTTTTCAAGAAGCCGTAAATGCTATTATGTCAGAAACAGGTATCTCACGTATTGACTTGGCAAAATTTTTAGGAATTGATGTTAGTCAACTTGGAATTCGTTTAAAAGAAGACTTAGCCAATGAGCTTGAACAACTGACTAATGGACAAACAATTAAATTCAATGCTGAGGTTGATGGGTTATCATCAGATATAGAAGCTTTAAAAAATCAGGACGGTACAATTACTTATACGGCAGATATAGATGGTGTAGAACAAAGAGTCTTTTTGGTACAAAATCAAGATGGTACTATTACATTCACTGCCGAAACAGAAGAAGTTGACAAGGTTACAAGTGTAGTTGATGGGGGCGTAAGAACTGTAGAATATGTTGCTTCTACTAGCGGTCTTCCAAACTTCTTTCCCTCTATAACTCGTACTGTAAATTATGTTGCAAGCGGTGTCTCTGCTGCTTTAAATGCTATTAGCTCCGCTTCTGGAAAAGCTTCGACAAGCGGCACTGCATACAATAATGGATCAGCATTTTATTATGGAACTGCCTTTTCAGAAGGAAGTGCCATGTGGCAACATTTTAGAAATGCATCAGGAAAATCCTATGCTGGTGGAAACTGGGGATTGTATCATGATGCAAATAATGCACTCATCAATGAATTGGGTGGTGAAATTCTTGTTAGGGATGGGCATTGGTCAATCTTAAATGATGGATATCCTACTTTGGCTAACTTAAAAAAGAATGATATTATTTTTAATCATGAACAATCAAAAGCTTTGTTGACTAAGGGATATTTAACCGGATCACATGGAAAATTAGCATTTGCCGGAGGTTCTGCATTTGCTACTGGTGGTAGATTGCCTGTGCCGGGATCGAGCGGATATGGGTATGGAACTTCATCCGGTAATTCATCTTCTCCTACTTCTAACTCAAATTCTAATTCCAACTCTGACAAAGAATTCAAAGAGAAGATAGATGAAATTGAAATCTTGTTAGATCGCATGGAATCATCCTTACAACGCCTGACAGATTCGATTGAAACCTATTCATACGATTTGTCTAAGCAAAGCGAAGTATCAACACAAGCAATGAATCAGATTCGTACAAATCTTGGTACATTGCAACAAGCATATAATAGATATATTCAAGAAGCTAACTCTGTTGGATTGGACGAGTCTTGGAAACAGAAGGTACAGAATGGTGCTGTAAATATAGAAACTATTCAAAATGAAGATCTTAAAAAATCAATTGACGAATATACTAAGTGGTGAGGCTCACGCCACGTAATCTATTTTATTGCGGGAAAATCCCCACAATCCTATCTCGCTACAACGGAACTGGAAACGGTAAACGTGAATGCGGTACGAGTTTATAACTTAACAGTCTGTATATGGGAATACAGATAGAAACCATAAAAAGTAGATAGGTTAGGGATAACCGAGTGTGCAAGTCACTCAGACGCGGCGAACTACCTTAACATGTTATGATGATGGTAGACGTTCAACGACTGGTAAGACCTATTTTATATAGGCGTAGAGTTACAAGCGATGGTAACTCGAAAATATAGACTATTTGAATAATGAATGATATAATTTGAAATAAGAAATGTTAAGTATACATGTTATTAATAAACGATAAATGCAAATATATGTTTTGTATATATTAAACAAAAATATTGTTAAATAATGGTAAGTATTTTTACTTCTCATTTTCTCCTAATTGGTATATACTATAAGTGAGAAAAGCAGAGATGTTTTTCTTTATGGGACACATGTTCAGGAATGTCCGGCTAAAAATAACCTGAAAATATTGCGAGGGTTTTCTCGATATCACCTGGCAAATAAAAAATCGAAAAAATTATGAAAAGGGAGCGTCTGCTTCCTTTTTTACTAAGGAGAAAAATGAATACCGTTACATATTGTTATATCTCAGAGACATATTATCAAGATTATTTTAATTTAATTAAGATATTGGACATAAGTGATTCTTCAAAGCATAATATAAGAACACATATCTGTTTGAAAATAAAGTATAATAATTATAATATACTAATACCATTGAGGAAACAATTGCCAGACCCAGTAAGAAAGTATGGTAGAATAGGTCATTCAGTACCATCTCAATCTAAGCCCAATGCTGGGTTAGACTACAGATATATTATGATAATTAAAGATGATAAATATATTAGATATGATAAACCTAGAATTCCAAATTCTCAACAAAATATTATTGCAAACGAATATACGAAAATAGAACAAGAAGCATTAGAATATATTAAGGCGTATATAAGAGTTGCAAAGAAAAATCGAGTTCAAAGAACCGCTAGATTCAGAGAATCTAGTCTGATAAATTTTCATAAAGAATTAGGAATAACCAATAATGTAGATACACCACAAGAGCAAGAGGCTTAATCTCCTGCTCTTTCTTTATATTCAAAATCATTTTAAAATTCCCAAATTATTCAATTAGAAGATATAGTCTCAACATCTGGGTAATGCCCAGAGAAGTTCATAAGAGAACTGCGTAGTGTAGCGAACTATGTGAAGATTTTGATGAAAAGTCAATTGACATTCAAGATAAAATTGCAGAAATGCAAAAGGAATTGTTAGATCTTGCCGTTGAGAAACTAGATAATATCGAGAAGTATTTTGAGAATCGTACAGATTATAATGATAATTTTGGTTATCTTACTCCTATTACATTATTGCAGGAGTCTCTTGATAAATTCACTAAGGAACTTGAAAAACAGGTAAATGATGGAGTTATTAAAGAAGGTTCTAATGAATGGTATTCGGCAATGGAGTCAATTTCAAAAATGCAAGAAAGTATTTTTGAAGCTACTCTTAAAAAATATCAAGATATTATTGACAACTTATCTCGTATTAGCGATACTCTTGACAATTCGATTGAATTAAAAGAAGCTCGTGACGAACCTATTCTTGAATCAGACTATAAGAAATTGATGGATTTAAATGATAAGTCTATTCAGGAAAAATATAATAAGCGTGAAAAGCTCTTAAAACAGCAAGCAATTTACGATGTTGGTTCAGCTAAATATGATGAACTTGCGAAAGAAATCGCAGATATTGATGACGATATCTACGGTCTTCTTACTGATATTGAAGAGTTGAAGAATAAAATCTGGGAAGTTAGATGGCAGCCGTTTTTTGATGGACAAGAAGCTTTAAAAGATCTAATAGACGAAACTGATACGTTCAGAGATTTGTTGGATTCGGATGCTTTTGTTGGCAAGAATGGCGGATTGACTGATGAAGGTTTGGCAAATATTGCTTTGATAAGTCAAGGAATGAATGCTGCGAAACAGTCAATCAGAAATTATCAGGAAGCATTAAAGAAACTTGATGAAGATTTAAAAGCAGGTAACATTTCTACTAAGGAATATGACGAGCAGCAAAAGGATTTCTTGGATAACATTAGAGATTCTGTTGGTGTTGTTGAGGACTATAAGGATTCTATTGTAGACCTATGGTCTGAAATGCTTGAAAAGGAAAATGACGTAATCCAATCAAGCATTGACAAACATGAAGAATTGCTCGATGCAAAGAAACGCAACGATGAGTATTCGAGAAATGTTAGAAAACAGCAGAAAGATATCAATGCTATACAGGCACAGATATCAGCACTTTCTGGGGTATAGGTAATGCCCTATCTATTTTAATTGCTGGGAAACCGTAAAGCTATATAAACTACAACGTAAGTATGAAATATGACTAAACGTGAATGTTTGAAAATTATATAGATGTTTATGCTAGATGTAATCTTCTAGGTCATAAATATAAAATTGGCAATCAGCAGCGAAACTCCGAATAGGAGAACGTTCAACGACTAATGGGTGATGAGTGTAGCCCATGTAAGATCGCAAGCAATTGGCGGTTTGAAACAAATAGACTAATTGAATAAATAATGATACAATTTGAAAAAGAAGAAATATGAAATATATGTGTTGTCAAGAATAAATTAAAACCGAATATATGTTTTGTATATATTAACCAAAAATATTGTCAAATAATTGTAAGTATTTTTACTTCTCATTTTCTCCTAATTGGTATATACTATAGGTAAGAAAAGCAGAGATGTTTTTTCTTTTTAGAGGTTACGAATCCTAAAAATCGTATTAATAGAGGTTATAGATCCTTAAAACTATTTTAATAGAGGTTACGAATCCTAAAAATCGTATTAAAAAAAGAGATAGGCAACTATCTCTTTTGTACTATCAGGAGAAACTATGGAGTGGTTAGTAGTCAAAGAAGATTATTTAAAACATTTAAGAGATATAGAAAGTAGAATTCCTTTTTCTGACTATGGTTCAACGAAGTACAAACCATTTTTTGGAATACTTTTTGAAACGGACGAGTTTTATTATATAACTCAAATATCTCATGCACAACCGAGACATTATAAAATGAAAAATGGTAAAGATTTCAAAAAAATATACGACCCAAAAGACAATAGACTTTTGGCAGTTGTCAATCTTAATTATATGTTTCCTATTCCAAAATCTTTAAAAACAATTTTAAAGTATAAGGATATAGAAAAGCATAGAACTTTTGCTTCCGAAAAAGAGAAAAGTAAATACATAGATTTGCTTAAAATAGAAAAAAGGGTTTTAAACAGTCTTAAATTGGAAGAATCTGCAAGGATGGTATATGATAACAAATATACAAACATAAAGAAAGATGTTGCATTAGCAAATAGATGCATAGACTTTAAACATATGGAAGAATTGGCAAAAGAATATATTAAAAATACTTCAGAGCAAGAGAACTAATCTCCTGCTCTTTCTTTATATCCAAATTTTCCCAACACAATTTATTCAATTAGAAGATATAGTCTCATCTCATATGAAAATATGAGGAGAGTTTACCGCTCTCTCACTTATGTAGCGAATAAGTGAAAAGATAAATGAAATAACGAAAGTGCAAAAGCAGAATTAAAGAGACTTCAAGCGCAATTGGCTGATGCTAAAGATGAATTATCTCAGACTCAAAAAGACCGTGAATATGATATTCGAAAAGAAGGATATCAAGGGTTAAGTGATGATTTAAATAGTGCATTAGAAGATACTTTGGATGAGGTTAAATATAATTCAAGTAAGCAAGAACAAGTCATTTCTGAGATGTTAAATCATGTAGTAAATAACTACAAGGATGCTTACGACAAGATTAATCAAATTATCGGTAACACAGGCTTTAAGCCATCCGATGATTTTCAACAAAATATTGGCAACTTAGGCACTCAATCAGGAGCAAATAGTCAAATACAAGATAGTAACACTATCGCACCGAATTATACCCCTGATGATTTTGTGTCTGGAACAAACACCGGACAGATCCAATCCGGCTCAAGTCAAAGCAACAATGATAAAATCGAATCTGAAATAGAAAAAGAACCAAATACGACAAATAGACCGATTGCACAACTTACAGTAAAACCGACTTCTATTAGCATTCAAGAAGGTCAAAGTAAAAATGTATCAGTAACTATTAGACCTACTGATGCAGCTAACAAAACATTAAAGTGGACTTCTTCTAATTCAAAAGTTGCCACAGCATCAAATGGTACGATAAAATCTGTTAAGCCGGGCTCCTGCCAGATTACAGTATCAACAACTGACGGTAGTGGAATTAGTGCTACTGTTGCCGTCACTGTCACTGCAAAACCGAAACCAAAACCGCCTGCTCCTAAACCGTCTGGGGGCGATGGTATTCCTAGAGTTGGTGATAAGGTTACATTTACAGGATCGTATTACTACGATTCATGGGGGCAGATGCCTGCGGGGAATCTATATTCTGGAGTTGCAGGTGGTGTTGTTATTGACGGTTATTCTGGCTCAGAGTTTGGTGGCGCATCAAACTTTCACGGTGGCTATGGAATACACATCCGAAGCGCAGACGGTAGATACGGCGATTTGGGATGGGTGAGTTTAAATCAGATTTCTGGATATGCAAAAGGTACTCGTGGAGTCAAGAAAGATTTAGAGTTTGCAAAAATTAATGAGATCGGCAATGAGCTTATTATCAGACGGGGTGGAAACGACTATACCACACTTACTTATGGAAGTGCTGTTGTTCCACATAATCTAAGCAGTAAGTTATTCACACTAGCTGAACACACAAATCAGATTTTAAATTCTACTGTTAAAAGAAATAATGGCAATGAAAATATTGCAATTAATAATCATTATGACAGCTTGCTGACCGTTAATGGAAATGTTGATAGAGATGCGTTGCCGGGATTAGAGAAATTACTTCAAAAATCATACGAATACACATCAAAACGCATGTATAAAGACGCTGGATTGATGGGAATTCAAAAGAAACTGTAGTTAGTTTTGGATAGTAGTTTGTGATTGGCGTTGTGTCAGTTACAAACTACTGATAACAATAGGTGAATTAAGCAAAATTAGTGTAATAAATATATTTTGTAAACATATTTACAAACCGAAACAAATAGTGTAATATTAAAGAATAAAAGAAAGACAGAATCCGTTAGACGGTTGAGCCTATAAATTGCAAATCACAAAGGCTAATATTTTTAAAACATTAACACAAGAATGACCGCTTACTCATGGCGGTTATTTTTGTGCAATAAATTATCAATAACACGAACTATGTATGTAGATGTTATTCCACTTACAATGCCCGGAATTAATATCTCTAATGCATCACGAATCACGTTATATCACCCTCCTTTCTTAGCAAGGGTATCTATATAAATAAACAGAATGTCACCATTCTGACATGACTCAACCGCCTAACCATCTCTATCTAGCCGAAATAAAAATGTTGGATTCTGTCAAAATATATTATATATGTATACAAGATAATAGTCAACGTTTTTAAAGAGCAAGAGAACATCCCCTCTCCTGCTCTTTTATTATGCGGAAATTAAAAAACGAAAATATAATCCTGTTGGATTTTCATATAAAGAATAGAATTAGCGAGGTGAAAGAAAAAATGATATTAGTATGTAAGGACTTTAAGTTTGATAATAATTCATTGTCAAAACAAAATCTTATATCTGTAAATTTTGATGATGACACTTCTCTTCCATCTGCGTTAAACCGTGACATGGAATCTAGCGAGATGAATAAGTATAGACCGGAAAGAATCGGTTTTGGAACTGTATATACAGATGTATTAACCTTTGATATTCATATTATAAAAAACGATTTCATGTGCAAGTCTCAGGAAGAAATGGAATTCACAAATGAAGAATATGAAACATTGGTTTCATGGCTTACTTCGCCTCATGAAAATATGTGGATTAACATTACAAAGGAGAATGGAGAAACGGCTTTAGCAAAAGGATATTTTTCTTCTGTTGAGCCTTATGAAAACTGGGGAATATGTTATGGAGCAAAATGTACATTTATGTGTAACTCTCCATATACATATGAAGATAAAACTATTACTAAACAGATTCAAAAGGAAACAAATTTTATTTTATCAAATAATAGTAGTGAAAAATATGATTATGTGTATCCTATTTTACATATTGTTCCAACTAAAAAAGAGGAAATTTATATACATAATTTATCTGATAGTGCAATCGTGGATACTGCCATTTTATCTTCTACTGATAATCCAGTTCAAGCTATTGCTGACATGAAAACAAAAATCGAGAATTATGCAAAAGTAAACAATTTAAAAGTAGAATATGTAATAGATCCAGAAAGTCATGATATAAAAATGATCTGCGACAATACATGTGTTTTCCTTTATATGACAGACATATATGGAATCAAGAAAAAATATGTTGCTTACTATCTAAAAAATGAAAAACAATATTTTCTCTGTCAAGGCGGGTTTTTTTATTGTGAATTAAATATGGGATTAAATATTGATATCGACTGTAAGACGCTTGGTATATACGACTCCATAAAGCGTCCTGTTTTATTTACAAAATTAGGAATACAAGATGAAGATGAAATCTACTGGATGAGACTAATTAATGGTAATAATAGCTTTCGTGTGTTCGGAAATTTTGAACTAACAGTTAATTATTTAGAACCTAAAAAGGGAGGCTTGATATCATGAGAATAATCCATGATTATTATAACAGAAACGATCCTTCCACAATTTATCTTGCCACACCAAATAAAGATATTTTGTGTGCATTAAATAGCATTGATGCAACATCAGTCGATTTTGTTGGAAAATGTAATGATTTATCTACTCTTACATTCACCATTAATAGATACACGGAAAATTCAAAGGGTGATCGAATTGAGGCAAACGGGTACGAACTTGTTTCAAAATATATGCGATTATATGTTACAAATGTTGGTTGGTTTATCATGGATACACCAGAAATTCATTCAACAGGGAATATTGAACATAAAACAATCAATGCTTCATCTGCTGAAATAGAGTTTAAGCAAATACCATTAGATACATGGAAGGTAAATAAAGGGACAACAGATTCTCTTGAAATGCTTGTAGATGGGAATGTTGAAGAAATTGATGGGGTAGAATTTGCAAAAGAAAATATTAAATTTCATAATCCAAAAAATAAAAAGTTGAGTCTTGTTGATATTTTAGTGTCAAAAGTATATGGGTGGGAAGTTGGTTACGTTGATCCCATTCCAAAAATATACGAGTCATTTGAAAATGGAGAATTAGTAAAGACTCCTGTTCTACTTGCTAATGAAGTTGGTATGTTTGATATAAGTTATAGTAATGCATATGCTTTTATGATGCAGGATCTTGAAAAGTTTTTTAACTGCGTTGTTGAATTTGATTACATAAATTTTAAAGTTAATTTCTATCGTGTAGAGAATTTTGGTAAAGATACCAGTGTTACAATTGGTTTCCGCAATGTTCAAAATACAAGTGATATTACAGTTGATGAAGACAATATATTTACAAAATTTCGTGTTGTAGGTGGAAATAACTTAGGAATTGAACAGTTTAATGGTGGAAGTAATTATTTAATTATGCTTGATAAGTATTGGCTAAATGAGAAATATTTGTCGCCTACTACTATTGATAAGTATAATAAATGGTCTTCTTTTTGTAATATCGCAAGATATAAATATGGAGAATACTCAAAAGAATGGAATGTACTCCAAGAACAAATCGGTGAGTTAAATACACGAGTTCCAAACTTAGACTGTAACCCTGAAAATTGGGATAAATTAAGCGATGAAGAACTTTTAAATTTTAAATCTGATTACGAAGCACAAAAACTTGGATACGAAAAAATATATGTTGATGAAGAAGGACATTTTGACATTGATGCTCTTAATGCTTCTCCTGATGCAAATATTTATCATCAAATTGTCGATACCATTCTTCCCAATATCGACATTGAAATTGAAAATAGAAAACTTCCCACCTCTGAAGGCGAAACAGACTTTATTGAAACATATAAAACAACTTGGGAATATTATGGTGTCAATGAACTTGAAATAAAATTGACTTCTTATCAAGACATTATTAATGTTTTAAAAAAAAGCCACTATGATTTAACATGGGAAAGATATCAAGAATTATCTAAGCTAGACAATGAAAAATACCCCACTCTTACACAAGACGGATTTAAAGATAAACATGATGAGTATTTAAAAAACGCATACCAGTTAGATGAAAGCAATACTGATTCATGTGCATATGCATTAAAAGAACGAAAGAAAGAAGTATCTGAAAAGGAAACAAAGCAAAAAGAAATCGGTAATAATCGTAATATATTAGCTCAAAAAATGGGCTTAGAAACATGGAGAGGACAAACAGATATATCTAGTCCTGAATCCGAAGGTTTTAGTGATAAAGAACTAAACGAAATATATCATATTATTAATCAGACCACTTATACAAACGAAAATATATTCACGACATCGCTGGACAATCTATCTGAAAATGTAGATATTCAACAAAAATTATGTGAAACCGCATTAGAGGATATCGCAGTATATTCTTTGCCGCAAACCATTTATTCAACTACACTTGACAACATATTGTCTGCGGCGGGTAATGAATTACATGCAAATGATTTGAATTATGGCAATTTTATTAGAGTTGGTATTCGTGATGATTATTATGTCAAATTGCGTGTTATGGCAATTTCATTTAATCCTTGTTTATATGATAATAAATTTTCATTGCAATTTTCTAATATGATTAAATCTGGAAAGAAAAGAAATGACTTCGTGTCATTGCTTGATATGGCGGGAAACTTAAGTAATTCTTCCGCTAATACTTCTTTTTCTGGAAGTGTCAATTTATCAGATGATAATATATATCAAATTCTATCTAAAATTTTACAATCTTCTTTGTTTTCAAACAAAATCCAAAATATTATAAACGGAAGTATAGGTAATGGATCTGGTGTTGGCGGTGATTATTTAAAGCCTAGCGACATTTATGGAAATAACGGTTTTTTTGAATATATACAATCAGAACTTATTGCTGCAAATAAAATTGTTGCGAACAGTGGTGAATTTAAAGACCTATCGGCTTTAGTTGCTGCGATTGATAATTTATTAGCCGGAAATCTTAGTGCGGAGTTAGGTCATATTATTAAACTTACTGCTGAAAATGTGAATATTGATCAAGCTGTAATTCGTGATTTAATCGCTGCTCAAATTACTGTCTCCATGTTAAAAGCCGGAGATATTTCTGCCGATAAATTCCATATCGCTTCCGATGATGGCGGACTTGAAATTGTTGGAAATACAATGCAATTCAAAGACAAAAACGGTGTCATAAGAATCCAGATAGGCAGAGATACAAATAATAATTTTACATTTTGTCTGTACGATGAAACAGGGAAAGGCATATTGATCGATTCAACAGGAATAAAGGAATCTGCTATTTCTGATGGACTTATTGTAAATGATATGATTTCTAATGGAACCATTGGAAAAGAAAAATTCAATTTTTCTGTTTTGGAGACGGATGACAGCGGAAATATTGTGCAAAACGGACAGGTGGTAATTGATAAAAATGGAATTGATGCAGAATTCACAACGATAAAAAATTCTGTAACAAATATACAAGGACAAATTGATAATTTAGAAAGCAACATCCCTTATACAATGAACATCTATTCATCGAATGGAACTATTTTTGGAAGAGGACTAATTGATACTTATCTAACTCCAAATTTATATCTTGGACAAACTGAGGTTACCGCGAATTATCCAGATAGTCAATTCATATGGACAAGACAATCGACAGATACAGATGGCGACCATTACTGGAATGAAGCACATAAAAACGGAACGAAAAGTTTACACATAACAAATGCTGATGTGTTTATAGGAGCAAGTTTTACTTGTTCTTTTTTTGATGGAGAAAATCTTATTACAAAAGCAATTTTTTAAGGAGGAAAACATATGCCGAAAGTTTATGGTTCAATTACCATATCTGACATTGCTGATGTCGGAAGACTTAGTGTTTATTTAACAAGTAATCAGCCGCAGACGGTAATTGAAAATCCAAATGGAGATGTTATTACATATACCCCAGATTGGACGAAAAACAATTTAGTATTAACACCGATTATTTATTTTAATGAAAAACAATTACAATTACCATGTACAGGTTTGACAGTGACTTGGAAACGACAAGAAGGATCTGAACCCGCTTCTGAATTGAAAGAAGGCGAAACTGTAAAAAATGGTATTTTAACCGTGTCACAAAACTTTTTGAGTAAAATTCAAAGTGGATTATTAACATATATTGTTGGAATTCAATACACAGACCCCATTACAAATACGACTTTAGAAACTCAATCACAAATGTCATTTTCATTGTCTAAGCAAGCGATTGAAGCAAAATATTGCTCTATCACAGGGGAATCGGTATTTTTGTATAATACAAATCAGACATTAGTTGGATCAGACACGATTACATTAACTGCAAATGTAACAAATGTAAATATATCCCAATGGCAGTATAAAAAATCTGATGGTTCTTTTGTGGTAATTCCAACTACAAACAATCCGACCACAAATGGAACATCAATTATTATAAAAGCAAATGAATCTGCTTTGTTTGTGAATGACACTGCAATTATAAAATTAGTAACAGACGATCCTACGGTTTATGATCTGCATACTATTACAAAGATTAGAGATGGTGCAGCAGGAAATAGCTCTATTGCTGTTGTTTTGAGCAACGAAGATCATACTCTTCCTTGTAACTCAAAAGGTGAAGTATCTTCATACATCGGAGCTGAAACATCAATTAATGTATTTGAAGGCGGAACAGATGTAACGTCAAAATGGTCTATCGCCACACAAGAGTCAGAAGGAGTGTCTGGAACATTTGAAAACAATAAATATACTGTTTCAAACTTAACAGTTGATGTTGGCTATGTGGAATTTACTTGCACCAAAAGTGGTAGCGCAACATTAAAAAAGAGATTTACTTTAACTAAACAATATGCTGGACTTGATGGGGAAGCCGCAGTTGTTTATTCATTGAAATCTTCTACTCTTTCTATGAATGTTAATAAGTCTGGAACACTAAGTCCTGCAAATGTTACATTTTCTGCGTTTAAACAAGTCGGTGCTGAAACATCACAAACTGTATATAATGGTAGGTTTAAAATATACGAATCACCAGACGGTCTTGTATTTGGAACAGCGAAATACACTTCAGGTTCTGACGAGTCAAATAAAACATATGTGCCTTCGTCATCTTCTATAAGAGCAATCAAATGTGAACTATTTGCTTCTGGTGGCGTTACAAATATACTAGATTCTCAAACAGTTATTATAACAAAAGACGGATCTGATGGTGAAGCCGGAAACAATGGTATTGATGCTATTTCAATAATTATGGGAAATGAAGCTGAAGTTATTCCTTGTAAACCAAACGGAACTGTTTCTATCGCCAAAGATATCACAATACCCTTTTATGCATATAAAGGATTAAAAAGAATTCCCGTTACATGCTCAACTGGAACTCTTCCAAGCGGCGTTACAGTTAAGACAAATACTTCTGGTACTATTAATTCTCCGGGTACAATTACAATAAATATTCCTGCCGGGAATGAATTAGGGTCGGCTTCTGATTTATCAGGTAGTTTTACTCTTACATTTACTTGTGAGGGTGTTTCTGTTGATAAAAAGTTTAGTTGGACAAAAAGCATCCAAGCTACAAATGCAGTAATGCTACAAATATATGCACCCCAGGGAAATGTTATTGTAAACGCAGAAAACAACGTATTGTTGGAGGCACAGATTACAGATGGTGGTTCCGTTGTAGAATCTGGTGTAACATATCAATGGGCTAAATTTGATGGCGGAAAATATACAGATATTCCAAGCGCAAACAAAAAAACAATTACAGTAACACCGGATATGGTTAATTCATTAGCGTCATTTAGATGTACTGTTGGATATAACGGAAGGAATTATATTGCCTACTGGACAGTAACCGATAAAAATGACCCTGTAGAATTACTTGTCATGTCAACTGTAGGTTCTCAACTTACAAAAGATGCTGACTTTGGCATTATTTATGTTTTAGCTTATTTAAACGGTAAAGAAATTGATGCAATTAAATCAACAGTCTTTTCTACTACCTCTCCTTCTGGACAAACTGGAGATTTTTATTATCATGTCGATAAAGTTGCAAAAAAAGTAATTTTAAAAAAACATAATGGAACTGGGTGGATTGATGCCACAGGTGAAGATCTACCTAAAGGAACTTATAAATATTTTAGACGCAATTCTGAGGGAGTTGAACTAGATAAAGCTGGAATTCCTTGGAACACCGGGAAAGCGGTCTTTGTTGATAGAACAATCATAGATGGATCTACTGCATTTATGTGTGAAGCGGATATTCCACTTGCGTAAAATACAAGCTAAGAGAACGCAAAAATTGCGTTCTCTTTTTTGATGGATGGTGATGAATTATAAAGACATACGGACAAATCACAATATCTAATGTATCCGATGGACAACCGGGACAATCTGCAATAAATATAATTTTAGGAAACGAGGCGCAGAATGTCCCTTGTAACAATGAAGGGGTTGTCCCAGAACAAATGTTGATTGAAATTCCTTTTACTGGATATTCAGGATTAGAAAAAATACCTGTTTCTGCTGTCGTAGGTGTTTTACCATCAGGCATAACTCTTGGTTCTATTTCTGATTCTACAGCAACAAAAGATGGTTTAATCATATTAAATATCGCAAAAGGAGCGAATCTTGGCGGATCGAATATCCTTAATGGATCAATAGATATTACATTTAAAATTGAAAACAAAAATATAGTAAAGAAATTTTCTTGGTGTAAGACCAAGGATGGAGCAGATGGATCTATGACCATATACGAACTCTTCTCTTCTGTTCCACTTTTAAACAAAGAAATTAATGATGTGATATCTCCGAATAAAATTACATTTACGTCATATACGAGAAAAAGTAATACAACTACAACTTCTCCTTACGAGGGTATGTTTATAGTTAAAGAGTCGGAAAACGGGGTTACATATACATCAAAATATATATCTACTCAAAATGAATCATCTATTGAATACACACTATCGTCAAACAAGGTTGTCAGTGTTCAATGTAGTTTATGCGAAGCAGAAAAGGTGTCTAATGAATTAGACAGAATTACAATCCCTGTGTTGACAAATGAATCTATAAAATCTGAAATCACAGAAATAAAAACGCAAATTAGCGGCGTATCTTCTACTGTAGATGCAGTGAAAAAATCAATAACAGATAAAGTATGGCAATCAGATATTACAAATCAAATAGACAATTTTAACAATACAACAGTCAAGGAGATTCGTGATCAAGTAGCGGAGCAGAAAACAGAAATCGGAAAGATTTCTACCGAAGTGTCTGATGTAAAAACTACCGTAGAAACAAAAGCTGATGGAAGCACTGTTCAAAAATTAGAAGAGCGTATGACTAAGAGTGAACAGACAGCAGAAAGTTTCAAACAAACTGTAGAACAAAATTATGTTACAAACGATAAGCTTGGCGAAACTTCACAGACGTTACGATCTGAACTAGAACAGACGGCAGGAACGATACAAGGTCAAATAACTGACCTAAGTGGTAATGTAACTCAAGTAACACAAACATTAACCGATATTGAACAACGTGTAGAGACTGCACAAGGCGATATATCATCATTAAAAGTTTCAGGAGATGCGATTAAATCTGATGTAGAAAATGCAAAGGGTGATATATCACAACTTCAGCAAACAGCTACTAATAACTCGTCTCAAATAGAAAATTTAAAGGGCGATATAACAAAAGTAGACCAAAAAGCAAATGAAATTGTAATTTCAGCAGAAAAAAAATATGCCACTAAAGACGAAATGAAATCAGCAATAAGTGTTGCTTCTGACGAGATCAAGTTATCCGTCAAAGAAGTAAAAGAAACCGCTGATTCCGCAAATGATAAAATAGATAATTTAGAAATTGGTGGTAGAAACTTATTGCTTAAAACAAGCGAAGAAAGAGTTATCGTCGGAACAGGAAAAAGTAGTGAAACATCAAATGAATATTTGTATAGCGAATACGGTTCTAAGTCTTTACATGGGGGAAAATATTCTGTTGCGGCAGTTTCCTATGATTATGTAACTGATGATGCTACAAGTGGAACAATTATCGTTCAATCTTATAATGAGGTAGCCACTAATTTGTCTTCAATAAATTTATCTGAAACTATTAAATCTGGACATGTTGAAGAAGTTTTTAAAATTCCTGACACATGGAGTAATTCTACAAATGCAGGTGTTAAATTTTTATTAAACAATGTTACTGGAACAGTTAGATTTTCTAATCTAAAACTTGAATTAGGCAATAAACCTACCGACTGGTCGCCCGCACCAGAGGACGTTCAATCTTCTTTAAATTCTTCCGAAAATAAATCCAACAATGCATTAGAACAAACATCAGAAGTAAGATCTAGCCTAGAAATCTTAAAAAATTCTATCGAAACTCTTGTGACCGATGAAAATGGTCAATCTCTTATGACCCAAACTGGAAATGGATGGACGTTTAATATGGGAGCATATCAAACGATCATTGATAAAGTAACAAGTGATATTACAGATGTAAAAGGTGATGTCGATGAAGTAAATCAACTTGCAAATAATGCAAGTCAGCTTGCAAACGATGTTGCTACAAAAACCGCTTATATTAATATGTCTACAGACGATACGGGTTCTCCGTGTATTGAACTTGGAAAATCTGACAATGAATTTAAACTTCGTATTACTAACACTTCTATTGATTTCATGCAGGGGTCGCAAAAAATCGCATATATTACAAATCAGTCTTTATATATTCAAAGTTCTGTTGTAACAGATGAGATGAAAGTGGGGGATGAATCTGGTTACATATGGAAAAAAAGAAGTAATGGAAATATGGGATTACGATATGTAAGTTAAAAGGAGGGATAAAATGGCAGGTACAGGTAGAGTACAAGTGATATCAAAAACACCCATTAGCCACAACCAATATGATGTAACTATTAGTTTTGATATTGCATTTGATTGGGGTGGTTGGAATTCAGGTGCGTCTTATACTATACATTGCAACGGACAATCATCATCAGGAAACGCCTCATTTTCTATTTCTAGTGGTGGAGGAAGTTGGGTGTGGGGACATATAGCAAGCCACACATTCCGTATTACAATGCCTACGAGCGGTAAAAGTCTTCCTATAAGTTTTAGTGCAGGTATAAACACAGGAGTTACTCCATCATATATTGATGCTTATGGTTCTGACACATTGCCAGCTCGAACATGGCAATGGAAAGTATCGTACAACGCAAATGGAGGAATAGGCGCGCCCGGTTCACAAACTAAGACTATCGGTGTAGATTTAAAATTATCTACTACTAAACCAACTAGAATAGGGTATACATTTTTAGGTTGGAGCACATCAAAAACGGCAAGTTCCGCTTCTTATTCTCCGGGGGCAACTTATAGTTCAAATGCCGCATTAACTCTTTATGCTGTTTGGAAAATCAATACATGGACAGTTAAATATGACGCAAACGGAGGAACAGGTGCTCCCAGTTCACAAACTAAGACTTATGGTCAGACACTAAAGCTATCTACTACTAAACCAACTAAAAAAGATTACAATTTTCTAGGATGGGGTACATCGACAGAATCAACCACAATAGAGTATGAAGCGGGTGCAAATTACACAAATAATGCTGCTATAACCCTTTATGCTATTTGGGAGTTGGCATATGTTCCCCCTCGTATAACAGATGTTCATATTGATAGATGTGACAGTAATGGAGTATTAGCGGACGATGGTAGATATGTAAAAATAGAATTTAAATGGGCTTCAGACTATCCGTTTGAAAATTATACCGTTTTTTATAAAAAACATAACTCAGATGATGATTGGACAGGAATAATTGGCGATGTTTATAGCCCAGAACCAATCTACTCTGGCTCAGTTGCAAAAAAATTTGATGAACTATTTGCAGAATTTGAATATGACATAAAATTAAGTGTAACTGATACTAATGGTTATTCTGAAATTATCAGAAGACTACCTCCTATGTCATTTATTATTGACATTCTCAAAGGCGGAAAAGGAATAGCTTTTGGTAGACCTGCAACTTTAGAAAATACTTTTGAAGTAGATTTTGACGCTAAGTTCGACAAACCTATGACTGATAGATTTGGAGATGCTGTTGAAAACGGCTTGGTAAGATCAATGAATGAAGACCCAGACACTACGTTAGAACATATTATTATAACAAGCACAAATACACCTATCAGTGGCGAAAAAATGTATGTTGTAACGTATTTTTACAATGAAAAATCTACAGGAACGGCACGTATGCAAGTGGCATATCCATATATGGAAAACGGCTCTCAATATCAGAGATATTATTATTACGGAGCGTGGAGTCCGTGGCGAAGAGTTGTGAATGCTGATGAATTAGGGGTCAGATCTATGACCGTCATGTTTCCAAGTGGCGATAAGGATTTATCTGGTGCAAATGTAATAAATTGTACAACACTGGGTGCTGATACCTCTAATGGTTATTTAACACAATCAGGAGGAGGGATCGCCATCGGCAAAGGCGTATCGGCGGTTTTAGTATCTGGCAATGTTTTTGCGTGGTGTCAAAAAATAGCATCTAATGGATATATGTGGAATCGTATATCAAGATATAGAGGAAGCGTAGAGACTGAATTATGTGCTAGCATATCTCCTATGAATGCCGGATTATATGCATCGACCGTGTTCTCTCCAATGCTTGTAAAAGTACAACCCGGAGATGTAATAAAAATTAAAAAAATGAACACCGAGAATATCAGAATACGAGGCTTAGGAAATACATACCTAACTGTTCAAGTGGCTGAACTTGAGTAGAAGTTCTTATTTATATAACTACTAAATCATTGAGACATTCTGTCTCTTTTTTTATTTCCCAAAAATATTTTTTAATTAAAGGAGGAAAACAATATGAAAATTGGACTTAGAGGTGGGCATTCACCAAATTGTAAAGGAGCTTTTGGTATTGTAGACGAACAGACTGAAGTAAGAAAAATCTATAATGAAATTGCTGCTATTTTAAGGGCTACTGGTCACACTGTAATTGATTGTAATTCAAGTGCAAGCACAATTTCTGGTGAGCTTGCTGACGGAACAAATAAGGCAAATGCAAATAATTGTGACATTTTTGTTTCTATTCACATGAATGCATTTAACGGAAGTGCAAACGGCACTGAGTGTTGGTTGTATGATGCAACAAATGCAATGATGAACAATATTGCAAGTCAGATTTGTACTAATTTTGCAACAAAGGGTTTTTATAACAGGGGAGTTAAATACACAACAAATTATCATGATCTTAACGCATCAAATATGCCAGCAATGATTGTCGAAACAATGTTCTGCGATAGTAGAAAAGATATTGATTTATATAATGCTTTAGGCGTAAGAGGTATCGCAGAATTAATCGCTAATGGAATTAATAAAAAGGCTGTTAACAATGGTGCTCCAGTTATTCATACACCATCAAAACCGAGTAATCTTGTCACACCAAGTAAGAAACCGGTTCCGAATCAAAACCTTGTATTTACATATGCTGTAAAAGCTGGCGGAAGGATCTTGCCAGAGGTGCAAAATTTAAAAGATTGGGCTGGTCTTGGAGATGGTACACCTATCACAGATATTGCTATCAAATGTAACTTTGGTACTGTAAAATATCGTGTTCATGTAAAAGGCGGGAATTGGCTTCCGTGGGTAACAGGATATAATTGGTCAGATCATAATAACGGATATGCAGGAAATGGTAGGGCTATTGATGCGATTGAGGTATATTACGATACTCCGGCTGATTATGCTGCTAAATATGGATATCAGAAAGCGCAGTATAGAATTAGTCCTATTAATTCTGATGGATATTATTCTTGGCAGTTTGATAGCGAAACTGGAAACGGACAAGATGGATATGCTGGATGCTTTGGTGTTGCGATTGATAAATTCCAGTTATGTTAAAGTTTTATATTGTCTAACATAATATAAAATTAAGGGTATAGAATTAATCTTTACGATTAGTCCTATACCCTATTTTTTACGATTTTAATTACAACATTGTAAAATATCTTATTCCGATACATACATTGTAAGGTGTTTTACAATACTGTAATGTATCGAAAATGATAGGTATTAATATTTGATTTTATTGACTTTATTTTGTAGTAATATTGTTATATTTTTCTGTACACCATTTGGAGATTTCTGTACACCATTTTTACACCATTAAATTTGAAAATACACCATTTTACACCATTTTCGTAAGAAATTATAACAAATTATAAGAAGATATTTTTTGTTTTTTATTTTTTCAAAAATGCTTGAAACCCTTGTAAATACTGGGTTTTAAGGGATTTTAAAAGGCGTTCCATACAAATCATACGGTGTCACCTGATATACGTAATAATTAAGCCAGTTCGTATAGAGGTTGTTGGCGTGTGCTCTCCATGTAAGTACCGGTTTATTTTCCGAATCATCATCGGGATAATAATTTTCCGGAATTTGAGGATTTAATCCACGGCTTATATCACGCTTATATTCTGAATCAAGAGTCATACGGTCATATTCCGGATGTCCCATCACAAATATCTGACGCCCTTCTTTGGCCATACACATAAATACACCTGCCTGAAGAGAATCTGCAAGAATCATGATTCTGTCATCCTTCTCCAAAAGTTCCTGAGGAACTTCCGTATGTCTTGAATGAGGCGCCATAAACACATCATCAAAACCTCTTACAAGAGGAATCTTCCTGTTTCTCACGCGATGTCTGTACACACCGGATAATTTCTTCGGAAGCGCTTTTTTATTGATCCCGTAATGATAGTAAATACCCGCTTGCGCTCCCCAGCACAAATGAAGTGTTGATGTCACATTTGTCTTTGTCCACTCCATAATTTCTGTCAATTCCTGCCAATAATCAACTTCTTCAAACTCCATTTGTTCTACCGGCGCACCCGTAATAATAAATCCGTCAAACTTTCTCATTTTAATATCTTCAAATGATTCATAAAACTTATAAATGTGACTCGTTGATGTATTTTTAGAAACATGGCTCGTCATACGAACAAACGTCACATCTACTTGGAGCGGCGTATTTGAAAGTGATCTTAAAATTTGAAGTTCGGTATCTTCTTTCAACGGCATAAGATTTAAAAGTCCGATACTGATTGGACGGATATCTTGATGTGCCGCCCTATATTCATCCATCACAAATATATTTTCATGTTCCAGTATTTCTTTTACAGGAAGATCGTTTTGTACTCGAATAGGCATAATATTATCTCTCCTTTTCTTTGAATATATTTTTATCGGCATGGACATAAGTTCCGTCCGATTCTACATAACTATATTCGTCATAAGCATCTGTCTTGACAGGCAGTTTTTTCTTTTCAAGTTTGTTATTAACAAGCATTCCGACAATATAATAAACGACTGCAAATGTCGGAACTCCAAGTATCATTCCGGGAACTCCGAACAGACCCCCTCCGATCAAAATCGAAAACACAACCCAAAATGCCGACAAGCCTGTGGAATCTCCTAATATTTTAGGACCAAGCACATTTCCGTCAAACTGCTGTAAGGCGATAATAAAAATAATAAAGTAAATCCCCATCTTAGGCTCTGCAAGCAAAATAAGAATCGCGCTTGGGATTGCCCCTATATAAGGTCCGAAAAACGGAATTACATTTGTCACACCGACGATCACACTGACAAGCATCGCATATGGCATATTCAAAATCGACAGGCCTGCGAAACAAAGAACACCGATAATAGCCGAATCAATGATTTTTCCTATAATAAATCCTCCGAATATTTCATTACTCTTAATAGTAAGATGAAGAATCATATTGGCATTTGACGGTTTAAATATAGCATATGTTATTTTTTTAGACTGTTTTGAAAACTTTTCTTTACTGAACAGTACATAGACAGAAACAATTAATCCGATCAAAATATTCATAATTTCACGCATGAAATTCAGCACACCGACTGTCAAACCTGACATAAAATCATTAATGCGTCCAAGCAGATCTGTACGCATCCAATTTTGCACAAATGTAGTGGCCTCTTTCATCACACTTTCTACGATATTCCCGATCGTCGAATTTTCTGTATTCATTTCACTTAACTCTCTGATAAAACGGTTCATCTGACTCGGAACATTCATGATCATATCACGAATACTTTTATAAAGTTCCGGTATCATCATATTAAACAGTGTAAAAATAATCGTTGCCAATATCACAATCGAAATACAGATTCCTACGGATCTCGACACGCTTTTCGCCTGTTTAAAATTAGGAAATTTCTTTTCCAAAAAAGGAAGGAGCTTCCTGTCTACTGCTTTCACTATCGGATTCAAAAGATAAGCGATTGCCAATCCGTAAACAATCGGCTTTGAAACCAAAAATATTTTCCGAATCACTCCCGATATGTGTCCTGCCCGCAAAAGCAGAAAATAAAAAAGAATACATGTTAAAGCGCCGACTACGATCGCCACAGTTTTGCCGAACTGCTGTTTTAACCAAGAAGGTTTTCCTGTTCCGAATATCGGCTGTTTCACATAATACCCTGTTTTATTACCATTTTTTTCGTTCTTTTTATACTTTTCATCTTTTTTGTTTTCTACATTTTCCTGTTCATCGGTCATCTCATATACCTTCCAGTCTTTTTCGTTTATCAGATAAACTATAATTAATTTATTATAACGCTTTTATTCTTTCAGCGTCAACCGGAATATATCATAACCCGTACCATAACCCCATGCCATTTTGCCGCGCAGATTGTAAGCGATTGCCAAAGTCTCTCCCAAAATTCGTCTTCATTACAAAAATAAAAGGAACCGTCTTTTAATTTAAGACGATTCCTCTGACATTTACTCTGGATATATGATTTTCCTTTTCTCCGTTATCTTGAATAACTGCTTTGTCCTTTTTCGTTCTTGCTTAACCCTTAAAACATGTTTTTAAACAATCAGCCTATGCATGATTGAAATGTCGCGCACTCTGTTCCCGATGCCTGTTTTGCATCTCCGCCTTCTACGCTGATTTTTCCTGCATGGCATTCACACTCTTTATTATACATACAATTTGTTGCCTTACAATCAACGCAGGAACAATCTGAAGCCTCTTTCATAGAATTTGTGTAACTTCCTTCCTTTCTCTCCTGAAAGCTGTCACAACATGTCTCTTTCGGATTTTTTGCAGATTCTCCTCCTACTGTAATCTCATCAAGATCACAAAGAAACTGTTTGTTGTG
>ENA-OROR01000167-OROR01000167.1-human-gut-metagenome-genome-assembly--contig:-NODE-167-length-67931-cov-5.645589_pt1 | contig 67931 bp, 71 predicted proteins | sample MGYA00242135_ERZ509060 | MGnify/ENA primary metagenome ERZ509060 (study PRJEB26280, sample SAMEA2338742) | human gut metagenome | biome: human gut; feature: human-associated habitat; material: faeces... | reverse complement strand
AAAGACCTGTTTTAATCTGACGGAAGAGGCAGCGTTTAATTTACCGAATAACACCATGTGGAAAGATAGGTATCTGCTACTGCAGCGCACGCATTGAATGCGCTTTCATAATCACCTGCCTCTACAGCGCTTCTGGCTTCTACCAACTTAAGTTTGCAAGAGGCCTGGTCATATAATTCTTCCGCTTCGTAAGTATCCTCTGCCTTCTCTCTTCCCTCTTCTGCGGTTTCCATGGCTTTTTCATAGTTTCCTATTTCATAATATAAATATCCAAGTCCCAAATATCCATCTGCTTCCGTAGGGTATGTTTCCACATATTCTGTATAAACTTTTTCGGCTCCTTCATAATCCCCATTTTCCAGAAATGTTTCCGCACTCTCCTTCATTGCCAATTGATTGCTTTGAATCTTTTCTTCCTTTATGCTACTCACAATAAAAGCAATTATAAACACAAGGACAGCAGCGAAACTACCAATAATAATACGCTTCCCTACCTTGCGGTTCTGCCTCTCTTGTTCCTGAATTTCATATTCTCTTTTTAAATCACGTTCTTCCCTCAGCCTTTTCTCTTCTTCTGTCTCCCAGTGAAATTCTACTTCCTCTGGCTTCCTTTCTTCTCCCTGCTTTTGTGGGGATTCCTGCTTCAGTTCCTCTACCGGCGTTACGGTTTCTTCCGGCTCTTTTTCTTCTGATTTCATCCTTTTGGAATCTGTTGCAAAACCAATGTAGGTTTTCTTATCCTCCCTTTCTGCCTGGGGCTCTACCTCCAGAGAATCCGTCTGAACGTTCCGCTCTTCTTTTCCATAATAAAGCTCATACTCTGCACGTTCTAATGCCTCTCTCATCTTACGGGCGCTGCTGTACCGGTTTTCCGGGCGATAGGCCGTTGCTTTCGCAATCACCAGGGCAACCTGTGGGTCCGCTTGGTCCGGCATCTGCATACGTGACCTTCCATCAAGACGCTTGCTCATGGCTTTCTCTGCGTCTCCTGCCTTGATTAATTCGGGATAAACCGGCATAAATGGATAACGCCCATGATTCAGCAGCTTGTAGAGCATGATTCCCAGGGAATACAAATCTACGCTTTTATTGTAATGTTCTCCCTTCGCCACCTCTGGCGCCATATACATACTGGTTCCCTTCTGGGAATATACGGACTTGGTCACATCCAACTGTTTTGCAATCCCAAAATCACCAAGTTTATAATTGCCATAAGAATTCCGAAACACATTATCCGGCTTAATATCCCGGTGGATAATGTGATTCTGCTCACAACATTCCAGGGCTCTGCAAATATCTTTTCCGATTTTCAGGACTTCCCTCTGGGAAAATTCTTTTTCCCGCTCCAGATATTTGTTTAAGCTCTCCAGAAGCTCCATACGGATATAAATAATCCATCCAATCCCTTCTGTCCGTTCCACACACTTGTAATCCTCAATCACAACCACATTGGAACCTGTTTTCAGGGATTCCATCACCTGTATTTCCCCCAGGATGTTTTCCCTGAGGTCCTCATAATAAGCTTTCACTGACTGATGGTCCATGCCCATGTTCCGGTATTCCTGTATCTCGTATTCACTCTGGGGAAATTCTATGACCTTCATGGCAGCGTATTTTACAAATCCGTCACTGGCATTTCGTATTTTATAAACCTTTCCGTAAGAGCCCTCACCGATTTTCTCTACGGTCTCCCATCCCGGCCACACGTTGTAAATATGTTCTAACTTTTCCATCTTCTTTTTCCTTTATGTTCGGAGCCGGCACAATGCTGCATAACAAAATCGTAACATTATCCCTGCCTCCGTTTTGTAATGCCTGTTCCAAAAGTTCCCGGGTCATATCTGCAATACTTTCTTTTTTCTGAAGGATTTTCCTGATTTCTTCCTCCGGCACCATATCCGTCAGCCCGTCGCTGCACAAAAGATACAGGTCTCCGGCACAAAGCCGGTATTGCGCTATATGGGGTTCCAGGATAAATTCTTCTTCTTCCACACCGAGAAACTGTGTCAGTCCCGGCTTTTCCACAATCCCCTGTTCTTTCATCATCTGTTCATTGGTATGAGGGCAGGTAATCCTGGAAAAACTCTGTTTATGCAGTTGATAAGCCGGACTGTCTCCCAGATTTACCAGCCACAGACTGTTCTTTTGAAAGGCAAACATGGTCATGGTGGTTCCAATCTGGGGCAACCGTCTCTCTTGTCTTGCCCTACACACCGCACGATTCAGATTCCAAACCGCTGACGTAAGATTTTTCTCTGTATATTCTTCTGCCTTTCCAAAACTTTCCAGTTGTCTGGCAGCCGTATAGGAAGCCAGTTCTCCTGCACATTCGCCTCCCATCCCGTCAAACAGTGCCAGAACAGAGCCTTCTGCGCACAAAAACTCACAGGTCTCTACCTGCTCCATGGTGCCATGTTCCAGGGGCAGGTATTCCCCTTCTACCAGAAAGTTATCCTGATTTTTCATCCGCACTCTGCCCCTGTGACTCACATAGGCAACCCTGGTCTCATATCCTTTCCGTTCTATATAATTACTCCATGGTAATGGAAATTTCATTGCTTTCCTCCGGTCTTTTCATTTCGTTCTCCACACGCTGCACAAATTCACAAATCTTCCTCACAAGTTCAGAGCTCTCCTCCAGAAATCCTGGAAGGGCTTCCAGAAGTTTCTCTGCCTCCCTGTCCAGATAGCCCCTCCAAATCTCCTGTTCTATTTCATTGCCATCAAACAGACAAAGGTCCCGGGGCGTCATCATGCCGTTGGGATACAAGACACCTGCATACTGTCTGACACATTCTCCGCCAGAAGGGTAATATCCTGCAATCATATACAGCTTCTTTTTTCCTTTTATCCTGACAATGGTTCCTATTGGGACCGGGCTTTCCTCTGTTTCCGTTTCCCCTGTTCCTTCGTATCCCCTTGCAAGGATCGTGTCCACCTCATCAATGGGAAAAACCAGGGTTTTCCCAGGGTTTAAATAGCCCAGGGGATAGGGAACGGTGGTGTAAGCAGGCAGAATCTCCCCTTTTTTCAGGAATGGGCTGTAACCTGCTACCACAAACTTCTGCTTCTGTATCTCAACCACAGAACCAATCGGTACAATCATCTTCCCCACCTCCTATGCCCGCTTCCATAAATGTGCATATTGCTGCACCAGGCCTTCTGTTTCATTCACTGCATCTACAAAGGTACTTTCTTCCCCTGTTGCCAGGGTGGAGACTTCTTTTATCTTGTCATCCATCCAGCCTCCCAGGAAATTACTGCCGGACTCCTGGATACCATTTACCATGGCATCCACGCTGCCTCCTGCCAGAAGAGACGCGCCCTCCAAATAATTTCCTTCTGAAAAGGCTTCCTGGGCTTCTGCATAGGTTTCCTGATACTGCTTCATGGTGTCGCTTTCCGGCGACAACACATCCAGAGAACTGTCAAGCGCCTTATCAAGCCCTTTCAGCGGGCCATCTCCTGTGATTTCTCCCACCACAGCTACCGTTCCTTCTTTCAGGCTCTTCAAATCCGGAAAGTTAACAACCGCCTGCACAATATCTTCTCTCAGGGAGAGAAAATCATCCACTTCCTCAAAAAGTTTATTTTTGATGGTCTTATAAACGCCAAGGGCAGGGCCTTGCAGCCCCTGTTCCTCCAGCCAGTAATCAATTCCTTTGGACCAGTTGTCCCCAATGTCCTTCCTGGTGTTTTTCACCAGTTCCACTATCTTGGAAGCATTGTCCAGATTCTCTTTCCAGGCACCGATGGTTCCGTCATAGACTGCCTGTCCAAAGCTGTTCTTCTTTGCCAACTGCTGCTTTTGGGCATCCTTTCCGTAGGCAGCGGCAATTCCCTTGGCGCTTTTTGCCGCTGTTTTTGAAAAACCGTTTTTTACGGTCATAACTTCTGCCGCATCCTGCAGAACCCTGGCTTCATAATTGCGGTAGGCATCGCAGGCCTTGCTAAGTCCCTGGCTCATGCGGTAAACCTCTATTTGCCGGTTTCCTGCATTTCCATAGGCATTCCAGATTTTCCCCGGATAACCTTTATTGTTGAGAGAACCCATGGAAGCTGCTTTGGCGCTGCAGGAAAGTAGTTCCGCCCCAATCTGGGACAGGCGGTCAGAAAGGGCTTTCTCCTTCTGCACCACCTGTGCCATTCCATTAAAATTTGCTGAAAAATAATCCATAGACTAACCTCTTCTAGTAAGGCATAAAGTTACTTTCCAATGCCTGGGCAATTCCCTGGGCTTTTTTCTCTGCTGCCTCTGATTTCCCGCACAGTTCTTCCAGTTTGCTGATATTGGTATTCAGCGCCTGCTGTGCATTGGTGACGTTCTTTCCCAGATTATCCATTTTGGCACGATAAATAGTAGACGCCTCTGATTTTACGGCATTGCTGATTTCTACTGCATTGCTCTGGAGAGAAGCTACATATTCCCCAATTCTTGCGCTGGATGTGTGAAATTTTTCAATTGCTGTTTTTAGTGACGGGATGTCAACAAGAACCATATCTGACATAAGTTTTCCTCCTTACATTTCTGCATTTGCATACGTTGCTTTGATTTCATTTAACTTGTTTAAGTGCTCCACAGCGCTGTTATAAAGGGCTGTAAGAGAAGCCTGATAGTTTTCAAAATTTTTTATATACGTGCTTTTGTTAGGACCTTTCCAGCAATTGTCATTGAGCAATGTGGTTTTGGTTGTTTCCAGTTCTTTGATTTCCTTTTGAAGCAGTTCCAGTGTATTCTGCAGATTTCCAATTGCTGTCTGCAGCGCCGGAAAATTAATTTCATACGTTGCCATACTATTTTCTCCTTTACTCGTTTTCTCCTATTTTTGCATATTCTGCTTCCCTGTATGCCGTAGCTGTTTTCTTGATTCCGGAAGCAATGGACTTAAGATACCGAATGTTCTTTTGCATGAGATTGCTGACATCCTGCCCCTGTCCCATATAGTCCTTGGCGCTGTCTCCCTTCCAATATCCGCCAAGCTCTGAAAGGGAGCTGTCCAGACCCTGTTTAATGTTTTCCAATTCACTGACTGCCCGGTTGATTCTGGCGGATAGTTCCAGCATCTCCCGGTAGTCATATTCAATTCTTTCTCTGCTGACTGCCATATCTGCCTCCCTTTTTCTTAAAATAATTGTAAGGAGAGAATCGACTCTGCCAGACTGTTGCTTTGGCTGATGGTTTCCGAATAGAGTCCTGCATAGGCCAGCAGTTCCCCTGGATATTTCGCCAATTCTTCCAGAGAATCTTTTACACTCTGTATCTGCTTTTTCAGAACCTCCCGGTATAAGTCTCCTGCCTGACCAATCCAGAAACTGCTGCCAGCCTCCACAGATGCCTGAATCTGCTCCAGGGTGTCATAACAATTTTTCAACTGCTGCCAGGCCTCTTCCCCTTTTCGAAGCAGCACCTCATCGTCCACCCGCACAGTTCCAAACTCTGCCTTTCCCATAGCGTTCACCTCCTACTGTCTTCTTACGATTTGAGCCACTTCTTTTTCACACTCCCGATAGGTTTTTGCCGCTTTTTTCAGGGAGTCTGCGTAATGCTCCAGCATTTTCTCCAGTTTGGTCATGTCTGCATAGTTTTCCAGGAAGGCTTTCTCAAATGCCTCATGGTTGGGGCCTTCCCAGGTCTTGTTTAACTCCTCCATACCTATGCGGACGTTTTTCATAGATGCTGTTAAATGTTCCAGCCCGGTTCGCACGTTTTTTTCCATCTGGGAAATGGAAGCGCTGTTTACTTCAATATCTGCCATCTCTCTCCTCCTATAACAGCAGCAGACGGCTTCCAGAGCTGACCTTGCACTCATACAGCGTTTTTTCCATAGGAAGCGTATGCCCGCTGCTCTGATTGCATAAAATCAGATTCTGGGGCCTGCCCTGCCACTGTCTCTGCTCTTTTTGTTTGATTACGGAGGCAATCTCTTCTATGAGCATAGAAATCTTTGTATGTTCATTCAGACTGAACTCATAATTTTTCGAGATTGCCGGAACCGATACATCTACATGAAGCATATCCTCACCTCTACTTTCGCGCTAGTGGAAGTACCACTTTTCCGGTTTTCATCCTGCCGTCTCCTACTGCCAGAAGTCCGGTTCCCACAACCGCTGACTGGTTTTGTTCCTGATAGGACTTCAGATAATAAAAGTCCAGAAGCTGCTGACTACTTACATTTCCCCCCAGATGAATTCCATTTCTGTCACGAATTACAGATTCAAAAAACGCCCGTCCCTGAACTGCAAAACGCTCATCCTGATTCAGCCCTGCAAAGAGAAACATCTGATGATACCAGCCCTTATCCGCAAAGGTCTCAAAAAATCCGCTGACTGCGATTTTTCCTTCTTCCATGGTATAAAGTTTCTGGGTGAGTTTTACCAAATCATCCACAAAGATAAAGATGTTTTCTTCTTTCTGCATTTCTCCATAGATTTCTGCATCATCCAGCCCTGCAAGCTCCAGTTCATGTTTCTTTTGGTTTCTGCGGATAAGTTCCGGCTTGATTTCCATACAGAATGGAACAAAATCATCTTCCATGGAATAGAAGGTTCCTCCCAGTTCCAGAGCCGTCCGCTCAAAAAGGCTTCCTTTGTCACCGAAAAAGTACAGTTTTCCGCCCTTTGCCGCTGCTGTCATGGCTGCCACTAAGAGGAAATTCGTCTTTCCTGTCCGTTTTTTTCCTGATACCAGATAACAGTAAAATTTGCTCATATCCAGGCTCCAGGGCGCAGCGCTTTTCTCATAGTACCCAAGAGGCAGACTTCTGTTATCTGCCAACAGTTTCTGCACTGCTGCAAGAGCCTGATATGCGGAATAGACACAGTGTTTCGGAATCTCCGGTATGGGACGTGCCAGGACATTTCCGGAGGCTTCCACCATCTTTTTGCAAATTTTTTCAATCTGTTCCATACGTTGATAATCATTTTCTGCTTCCAGGGCCAGGGCAGTCTGGTATTCCAATACATCCCCCTGGTACTGCAGCAGACCCCTGCCTTTGACATCCTGCTCCGGATAGATTTCTGTTTTCGCTGCATTTAATACTTCCCTGTAGAGATAGCGGTCATTGAGCTGCAAACTCAGACGTCCTTTGAAGCAGTCTGCCAGTTTCTGTGGGATTTCGCTTCCATTCATGTTGTTTACCGTCAGAACCAGGTAAATGCCATTGGCAGCGCCCTCTCTTGCCAGTTCCAGCATGGGGTCATCATACCTGCCCTCTGTCTTTTCCCGGAATACGCCGTACTGGTCCACCACCACAAGCACAGCCGGCAGTTCTCTGCCTCCGGCTTTCCGATACTGACTGTAGGTTCCGCCCCTTAGGGTCTCTTTGCGTTCTGCCAGAAGGTCCCGCATCAGGAAGAAAAATTTCTCCAGTTTGTCCGGCTGCTGCTCACAGACAATTCCCCCCATGGCCGGGGCGTCCCGGAAGCATTCCAGCATCCGGCTGCTGTAATCCAGACAGTAAAGATTCAGTTGCTCCGGTCTGTAATGTGTCAACATGGTATAGACCATGGTCTGAAGCAGGGTACTTTTCCCAGAGCCCACACTGCCGCAGATTAAGTAATGTCCAAAATTCAGAAAATCCATGAACACCTGTCCCTGGCACTGACGTTTTGGATTATCATAGAGACCAATACAAGCTTCCAGAGTATCCCCTGTACTTCCCAAAAGCTGTGGCAGATACAGTTTCTCCGGCAATTCCGGCAGCCACAGTTTCTTCTGCTCTTTCAGATTCAGCTCCCGGGCTGTGCGACAGATTTCTTCCACCACCACATCCAACTGGGTTTTCTGTCCCTTCTCAACAAGGTTTCTCCGCATTGCCGCTGCTGCCGTCAGAAATTTTTCTGCCGGAATTTCTTCCCCGAAGTTTTCCCTGCAAAAATCATAGACGGTCATGGTATCAAACAACCTCTGCTCATTTGCCTCTGTGCGCTCCACATTCCAGCCTTTTTCTTCAAATACCTGATACAGCTTCTCGTGGATTCTCCCCTGCAGGATTTCATCTGCCAGATATTCCCTGCAGGTTATGTTCTGCTCTTGCTGAACTTCCCTGATAACCTGAATCAGCTCTTCCATCCACTGTCTGCGCTCCTGCTCCCGCTGCTGCTGTTTCTGATAGCTTCCTACAATCTCTGTTTTCCCGTTTATCCGGTACAGACGCGCCAGATTTTCCTGTCCTAAGGTATGGGGTTCCCCATAGGGTGCCCTGCTCCATGCGGCCTGGAACTGCTCCAGGATTTCATCATTTCCCACCCGGAAATATCCCCGTCCTCTCTGTCGGATGTAGGCAGCATCCTCCCGGCCAAGCATATCCTTGCTGTCCTGCCTGTCCTGTACCTTCAGACAGATGCGGAAACGGGAATTGCTCTGAATCTTATCATCAATGGTTCCGGAAGGCTTCTGGGTTGCCAGAATCAGATGCACACCCAGGCTACGGCCCACCGTTGCCACACTAATCAGTTCACTCATAAAATCCGGATATTCTTTTCTCAGTTCTGCAAACTCGTCTACCACAATCATCAGGTGCGGAACTGCCTCTGCGGTCTCCTTGTTTTTGTACATTCTGGTATAGGCGTAAATATCATTGGCGCCTACCTGAACAAACAGTCTCTGTCTGGCCTCCATTTCGCTTTTAATAGAAATCAACGCCCTATGAATCTGATTTTCACTTAAATTAGTAATTACCCCTGCAATATGCGGCAGTTTTTCCACATGAACCGCCATACCACCGCCCTTGAAATCCACCAGGAAGAAGGAAACATCCTCCGGGCTGTAGTTCACTGCCATGGAAAGAATCCAGGTAAGCAGCATCTCACTTTTACCAGAGCCAGTGGTACCTGCCACCAACCCATGGGGACCATGGGCATTTTCGTGAATATTCATCATGCAGTTCTGTCCACCCATTCCCTGTCCGATGGGAACACTCATGGTCTCAAAACTTCTGGCTGTCATCCAACACCTTTCCAATGCCAGTTCTCTCACATATTCCACCTGGTACATCTGGAAAAACGTCAGCGACTCTGGAATGACACTGACCGTCTCAGTTCTGCGCACCCGCATGGCTGCCAGGCGATGTAAAAATTCATCTGCGTGGCTGTCACTTACCCTGTCAAATACAAGGGACGTCCAGTTTTTCCGATTGTCTTTCACCGAATACACCCCCTGGAACTCCTTTGTATTTTGAATCAGGAATTCACATACATTGGGAAGGTTTCCAAAACAATCTGTTCCTAAAATCACCGTCACACCCCAGATTCCCTCCTGCCTCAAAAACAGGCTCTCCGCAGGCGTTCCCTCCAGAACTTCCGGTGAAGTGGCAAAGACTACATAATGAACCGGCTTTTTCTGTTTTTCCCATTCATCCCTGCTCATCTCCAGCCGGTCTTTCAGAGCTTCCCGAAGTTCCTGGACTGCTTCATGGATGGAAACCGGGCTGTCCCCGGCATAGCGCACCGTCATCTCGTCATTCCACAGATGCGGAAGCCACTTAAACCGTTCCAGAAACCGCTGCTCCTGTGTGTTGCTGCCATCACACAGGAGTACCACTTTTCGTTCAGTACTGGGAAATCCTGCTCCAATCTGAATCAAAAGGTTCTGGAAAACCTGATAAATTCCCTTTCTCTCCTCACCGCCAATCACCCCGATAAAAGGATGTTTACACAAATCCACTCCAATAGGCATTTCATGAAGTTTCTCATAGGTCTTTTTGATTCTGGCAGGTTCTTCAGCCAGGGAATCATAGAGAACTGAAAAACGTTCCTGTGGAATCCGGATTGGCTTCTGAAACGCCACATCCCCCACGCCAAGACGTATCACACCGAAATCCTCCTGATAAGAAGTGCGGTTCCACAGTCCCTCGCTCCCTACCAGATAGTCCGCACAAACCTGTGCAGAAGGATAGAGCTTTTTCATCTGGGCTCCATTAAAATCATACAGTTCCTTTAATTTTTCCTCTTTCTGTTTCAAATACTCTCCGTATTGAAAAACCCGCTCTTCTTCCTCTTTCCGAATTTCTTCTTTTTGCTTCTTCTGGTTCATGTACGCCCAAAAAGCGCCGATGACCGCAGAACCCACCATCATAACCAGGCCGATTCCAATGGCCCCTGCTCCTGTGATACCTACCCCCAGGAGCATGGGCAGCGCCATGGTAAGGGATGGCCCAAGGGTCATAAACAGCGAACGTTCCCGCTCTTTTCTGGGAGAAGGCGGTCCTTCGATTTCAAATTCTTCGGTGTCATAGTCAGCTTCTTTTCTGGGAGAGGGCTTGATTTCATATTCTGCCTCTTTCTGATTTCCCATGGTAGGAAGAATGGAAATCCACTTAAAGGTCTCCTTATCAAGGAGCTGTACAGTTTCATACTGAACCTCCACCTGGTTTTCCGGATTCATCACAGCCAGAATGTCTTTGAGATAAATCATCCTGCAGCCGAAGATTTCAATCTGGTCACCATAAGAAAGGGCTTTCTTCCCTAAAACTTTCTCCCCATTGACATAGATGCCATTGCTGCTTTTATCCGTTAGCATCCAGCTTCCCTGCTCATGAGAAAGCCCTGCATGAAGTTTGGAAATCAAGGGGCTTCCTGTGAGAATCAAATCATTGTCCTGGGAACGTCCCATGGTAATCTTCTTTTTCTTGTCCAACACAAACTTGCGGCTGACCGGTATGGTCTCCTGGTCTTTTCTTATGACCAGAAGCAGCTCCCCGCCCTGGATAATGTCCAGTTTCAGGATATCGCCGGAATATAGTTTTCGCAAAAACCAGATTTCCTTTTCCCGAAAAACGTTATAGTGCGTGCTCTCTGCAAAACACCAGGCGCCATCCATGGCCTGCATATGTACTTTTATCTCTTCTTCCAGATGATACCGTTCCTTATCCAAACGAAAGGTGTAACTGGTTTGAGAAATCGTGGGAAACAGGATTTCTTCACAGGCTGATTTGCCATATATCATTAATTTTTCCATTCAGATGTTCTCCTCCCTCTTATGTACTTCCGTTCTCTTAGGAATTCCTCTCTTTTGCAATGACAGAAGCCTGCTTGCCAGCCCAGAAGGTGACTCCAAAGATTCCGATGGTAGCAATTAAAACCCAAGCATCATTGTAACTACTTGGTATCAACTCGAAGATTAGTACAGAAATCATCCCAATACAAAAAAAAGCGCCCACTGCCACCAGAAATGTTCCTATGATTCCATGGTGTTTCCAGACCAGAAATATACCAAGTCCAAGAGGCAGGGTTGAAAGAAGAAATCCTCCTCCACCCAATCCAAAAGAAGGCATCAGACAGGAAAGCACTACACTTACACTCAACAAAACAAACAATTTCCTTACCCTCTTCACCCGCATAGTTTCTGCGGAAGCTTCCCTGTTTTGTCTATTCTTTTTCTTAGCATGGGATTTGCGTGTGCTCTTCTGCTCATTGATGTGTATGGTCAAATAAAGACTGCCGTTTCGTCCTCCATTTCTTCCTGGTTCTCCCTCTCCGGGAAGCATGAGTTGATACTCTTCTTTTACAGAATCCGGAAATCTTACAGATACCATACGCCTTAATTCGGGCACAAAAATTTCAGCCTTTGTACCGGCAACCGCCTTTTCTCTGGAAAGGAATACCGTTGTCCTGATATCTCTCCCATCCTCCCTCTTCTCCTCTTTCCTTGTTTCCTCAAATGCTGCTCTGGTTCTCTCCATTTCTTCCTGGGAAGATTCCAGGGGACTCGTATGTACTTCCTCTTCTTTTTGGAGCATTCTCTCCTGCTCTGCTGTTCCGCTTCTCTGCCACTGAATCAAATCCCTTTTCATTTCACTGGCGCTTTGATAGCGTTTCTCCCTGGAAAATTCACAGGCTTTTACAATCATCCTTCCAAGTGTGGTATCTGCATCCACCGGAAGGGGAAGGGGTTCCCCTTTCAAACGTTTTGCCAGTGCGTTTTCTTTTTCCTGATAACTGATGAGTTCTTTCTCTACAGGCTCAAAGGGCAGATGATTCCGGTTCAGCAGGCGGTACATCACCACGCCCAGAGAATAGATGTCCACGTTATAACTGCTGTTAGAATCCCCAAACCGTACCTCCGGAGCCATATAAGCGTCCGTTCCTTTTCCGGACATGGTGCTCTGGGTTTTCTCCATCTGCCGGGCAATTCCAAAATCTCCTAACTTGTAATTGCCATATGCATCCACAAAAATATTCTTCGGCTTAATATCCCGGTGAACGATTTTGCTCTGCTGGCAATACTCCAGGGCTCTGCAAAGGTCAATTCCCAGTTTCACCACATCGTTCTGACTCATGGTGTGATTTCTCCGATAGGTATCCAGATTTTCCAACAGTTCCATCCGGATATAGGCTTCCCAGCCAATCCCATCCTGCTTCTCCTTAACGGAAAAGTCCTCAATATTCACAATATTGGCTGCTGATTTTAAGATTTCCAGCACCTTAATTTCATTCATCAAATCTTTTACAATGGATTCAAAATAATACCGCACAGACTGGCTGGTATGCCCCTCCTCCAGCATCTCCTGTACTTCCCTTTCATCACTGGGGATTTCAATGACCTTCACAGCGCTGTAAAAAACTTCTCCCAGTTCTTCCCGTCTTGCCTTGTAAACCTGGCCAAAGGCTCCATGTCCTATGAGTTCTACCTCATGCCAGGCAGGCCAAATCTCATTAATTTTATCCATCTTTGTTTCTCACTCTCTCCTAATTTCTATGGAACTGCTACTGTTCTCTACACCAGATTCAGTATCACCTCCAACCGCCTTTCTTCTGGGAATGCCGGTTTTCCTTCCTTTTTCATAATCCTCCATATAAGCCTGTAACTCCCCTCTATGGGTGGAGTCACAAATTCAATCCGCAGATTGACCCGCTCTCCTGGTTCGACTTTCTTTTTCATAGAAATCCTCAGTTCATTTCTGGAATATCCCCAGGTTTCCCCATTAATACATTCACAATAATAATCTTCCCAGGTGATACTTCCTGTATTTTCCACAATCCAGTTATGCTCATAGATTTCCCCTGCCACAAGTGTTGCCGGAATTGCAGGCTTCTCCTCCAGAACCCTGTAATTATTATTCACCTCTTCACAGATATGCTTCTCTTCTTCAAGCACTGTAAAATGTATCCCAAGACCGGTCTTTTCAGTAAAGAGTATGGCACCTGCCTTGTTCTTCATTTTCCAATTCAAAGCATAATGTCCGGGAGTATCGGGAACACAAAAATGCACAGTAAGAGAGACCGTATCCCCTGGATAAACAACTCCCTTCATTTTAATCCTTCTACTCTCCTCATTCATCCAGTCCGGAGGAGAGATGCACTCAAACCACCGATTTTTCCAGGGAATCTCTCCTGCATTTTTCATGACCCAGGTATGCGTAATCCATTCCCCTGGTCTATGTACGCTCATATCCGGCGGATATTCATATTGAAATAAAGAATCATCGCGTTTTCCCTGCTCTTTTGTATCAGAAGCTACTTCATTTTCTTTTCTATACAGATATGGCATATATATCTGATTCACCTCTTCCGGAAATATGGAATAAAGAATCCAAAAGGCAAGTATGTTTCCCCACTCCTCCTTTAGACTATTTTTATCCTCCTCTATGAAGTAAGACCTCAAAGCAGGTGAAAGACTGATTTGTTCCTGCCTTTCAATTTGAAAGAAAATCCGGTTCATTGCCTGTGGAAAAATATCTTTTTTCAGCATCAGATTCCCTTTGTTCTCCATTCTTGAAATCACCATAGGATTCTGTAAAAGATAATTCTTTAACACAGAACTATAACTTTTTTCTGCCTTGCTATCTGCGAAAAAGCGGCTTCTCCGCGCTTTATCACTCCAAATCTTAATATTGAGCCACCGCATCTCCATTGGGAAAATCTCTTCAAAAAAATCCTTCTTTGAACGATATTTGGGTTTTTCTCTCCATACTGGTGGATTCGTTTCTGTTTTTCCCGGATAAAAGATTTCATATACCCCTTTTAGGTTCATTTTTGTCTCTCTCTTTCTCTGGTATCTCTTCTGAGTATAATACATTCCCCGGAAGTTCTTCTATTCTAAGGGAATATATTGTAGTTCAAAGCTGGTGTTATCCAGACGCATGTAATCCGTCCCCGGCTGAAGCATACTGTATACCACAAGAGAATCATCTTCTCTTGGAATTGCATGATAAAAAGACCACATAACATACTCTGTCTCTTCCTGATATATAGTTTCATCCATTCCATACATTTTCTTTAAATCTTCCAAAAATGTTTCATCATAAGAAAGTTTCACTCCACTATTTAAAACAAAAGAAAATTCTGAATCATAGCATACGCTAACGCCAATAACCTTCTGGCATTCCTGAACTGTCTTATCCTGGTCTGTGTCATTTAAAATTTATTATAAATATATTTGTTCTCATCTCCATTAGGGTGAACCTTAATCAATCCTATGGAATGTTGTGCTGATACTGTTTCCTGTAGATAAGAATCAGAAATGGTACAGCCATTTTGCATAAACTCCTCTACCGTACATGGAAGTTCATAATGTGCCCCTTCTAAATCAAACTGATAAATTTCTTCAATATCTTCATAACTTGTAATTTCTATTTGAGACTCCTCTGATGTTTCCTCTTTTTCTTCTTTTTCATCTTCCAAACTTTCTTGCCTCACACTATCTTTACTACTGTCTTTTTTGGAAGCACCACCACAGCCTGTTACTGCAAAAGCCATTATACACACAGTTATCACAATTACTGTTTTTCTTTTCATCTTTTTCCTCCTCATCTTTAATGGTAGTATTTATTCTATCATTCTAAGGTTGATTTTTCAGTATGATTGAGGTTGATTTTTTCATCCGGAAATACTGCCATTGACAAACTAATTCTTTAGAACGATCTGAAAAATCAAGGGGATAACGCTCCGAATAATTCAACAATATGAACACAACTGCAAGTCACTTGGTTGTAAAGCAGAGGATTTGTTAGAATAACGAAAAAGAATACAGTGTAACCCAATTTTACTGAGTCACACTGTATTCTTTTTATTTCACACATCCAATTAATTCATGAATGTCTTCTATCTGATTTTTCTCCATATACTTCTGAATACCATCTATCACTTCTATGGTTGTATATGGATTAGTAAAGTTTGCTGTTCCCACAGACACTGCGGTTGCGCCAGCCATAATAAATTCCAGAGCATCCTCTGCATTCTGAATACCACCCATGCCAATGATTGGAATCTTCACTGCCTGAGCTACCTGGTATACCATCCGCACAGCAACCGGCTTCACGCAAGGTCCTGAAACTCCACCTGTTTTATTTGCCAGTGCAAAGGTTCTTCTGTTAATATCAATTTTCATTCCTGTAAGGGTATTAATCAGAGAAACCCCATCTGCGCCGCCGGCTTCTGCTGCTTTTGCAATCTCTGCAATATCCGTTACATTAGGAGTCAGTTTCATAATCACCGGCTGTTTTGCCACTTTTTTAATCTGTGCAGTCAGTTCCTCCACATGTTTTGGATCTTGTCCAAAAGCCAGAAAATTGGCATTTACATTTGGACAGGAAATGTTGATTTCCATCATATCAATGGGTTCTTCTGCCAGACGCTCCACCACTGCCAGATATTCTTCCGGCGCATGTCCACATACATTGACAATTACCTTAGTATCAAACTGCTGCAAAAACGGAATGTCCCTCTCGCAGAACACATCAATACCAGGATTCTGCAGGCCAATGGCATTCATCATACCACTGTGAACCTCTGCAATACGGGGAGTGGCATTCCCAGCCCATGGTACGTTAGCAACACCTTTTGTCACCACAGCGCCAAGCTGATTCAAATCCACAAATTCGCTGTATTCTGCCCCTGAGCCAAAGGTTCCGGAAGCGGTCATAACCGGATTCTTAAACTCAACTCCGGCAATCTTTACCTTCATGTTCATTACAGCTCCACCTCCGTACTAAGAAATACCGGACCATCTTTACAGATTCTCTTATTGTGCACATGAGAATGATGGTCTACGTCTTTGGATTTACATACACAGGCCAGACAGGCGCCTACGCCGCAAGCCATTTTTTCTTCCATAGAAATATAACAGAGAATTTTGTTTTCCTCAGCATAAGTTTTGATTGCACGGAGCATTGGTGTTGGGCCACAGGCAAAAATCACATCTGCTTCCAGATGGTTTTCCCGGATAGCGTCCATTACATTTCCTTTGGTTCCCACACTGCCATCTTCTGTAGCAATTACCAGTGTTCCGTTGGCTTCCAGTTCTTCTTTTAAGAAAATTTCACTGTTTCTGTATCCTGCAATGACCGTAACCTCTGCCTCTGCTTCCTTTGCAGTCTGTACCATAGGAGGCACACCGATTCCGCCGCCCATCATGAATACACGTTTTCCCTTGATAATCTCCATAGGAAATCCATTTCCCAAAGGTCCCAGGATTTCCAGAGTTTCTCCTGGCTTCATAGCAGAAAATTCAGCAGTTCCCTTTCCTGCAATACGGTATACAATGCGAAGAGCGCCTTTTTCTCTGTCAATTTCACAAATACTTATTGGCCTTGGAAGTACCCTTCCGGAATCATTGCTGTACACAGAAATAAACTGTCCCGGCTTTGCCTGGGAAGCAATTTCCGGTGCATCCAGCCATAAACTGTAAATATCAGTACCAATACACTCTTGCTGCAAAATGGTACTTTTCATTTTTACTTTTGCCATGATATTTCCTTCTCCTTATTTTGCTGCTTCCAATGCTCCTGTAATATCTGCTACCATATCTTCCACTGCTGCTCTGGAAGCCTGTGCAAAATTTTCTTCACCGAACTTCGCATATTTTTCCTGTTTGTAAGCTGCAATAATTCCTCTGGAAGAGTTTACAATGGCGCCAAGACCATCTTCATTAAAGAAGTGTACCAAATCTTTTCCCTGACCGCCCTGTGCGCCATAGCCAGGAACCAGAATGTATGCTTTTGGCATAATCTTACGAAGGATTTTGCCCATTTCAGGATAAGTAGCTCCTACAACTGCTCCCACATAGCTGTAAGAATCTCCCATAAATCCTTCTCCCCACTCTGCTACTTTTTCGCCAACTAATTCGTAAAGTGGTCTTCCATTTACCAACTGATCCTGAAATTCACCGCTTGATGGGTTGGAGGTTTTCACCAAGACAAACATACCTCTCTTTTCTTCCTTGCACGCCTCAATAAACGGATTGATACTGTCAGAACCCATATAAGGATTCAATGTAACAAAGTCCACATCAAATCCAGCATATTTCTTTGAACCAACCTGTACCTTGCCTACATGTCCTGTTGCATAAGCAGCAGAGGTAGAACCAATATCACCACGTTTAATATCTCCAATTACTACCAGACCTTTTTCCTTGCAGTAATCTACGGTTTTCTTGTAAGCCATAAGTCCCGGGATTCCAAACTGCTCATACATAGCAATCTGTGGTTTTACTGCTGGAATAATATCATAAGTTTCGTCCACAATGGCTTTGTTAAACTGCCAGATTGCTTCTGCTGCTCCTTCCAGGGTTTCTCCGTATTCTTTAAAAGCTTTCTCCTGCACCTGTTTTGGAATATAGTTCAGCATAGGGTCTAATCCTACAACAATCGGTGCGTTGGTTTTCTGAATGTTTGCAATCAATTTCTGAATCATAATGTTCCTCCTAATATCTTATGTGTTTTTCTCAATCTTTCTGGTAGACCACATTTCCATCGCAAATGGTAGCCACAACCTGGCCTTTTACCTTGCGTCCGTTAAATGGTGTGTTTTTTCCTTTTGAAAGGAAGGTCATGGTGTCAATAATATATTCTGCATCCGGGTCAATAATGGTAACATCTGCAGGACTTCCCACTTCCAGACGTCCCCTGTCAGAATGAATCACCTTTGCCGGATTGTAGCTCATTTTCTCAGCCATCTGCATTGGCGTCAGAACGCCTGTATGCACCAGTTCTGTCATGGTAAGGGCCACTGCTGTTTCCAATCCTACAATACCAAAAGGCGCTGTTTTCATGGACTGCTGCTTTTCTTCCCTGCTGTGCGGCGCGTGGTCTGTGCTGATAACATCAATAATATCCTCTTTCAGTCCCTGAATCAGAGCATCCCTGTCCTCTTTTGTACGAAGAGGCGGGTTCATCTTATAATTTGCATCATCTTCCAAAATATCTTCAGAAGTCAAGGTAAAATGATGTGGACACACTTCCCCTGTTACCGGAAGTTTTTCTTCCTTTGCAAGCTGAATCATGCGGACGCTGTCCTTTGTAGAACAATGGCACAGATGCAGTCTTGCTCCTGTTTCTTTTGCCAGAACAATGTCTCTGGCAGCAATGACATCTTCTACTGCATTGCTGATTCCCGGAAGTCCCAATTCTCTAGATTTTGCATCTTCATTGACACAGCCTCCGTTTACCATGTTCTGGTCTTCGCAATGAGCAAACACCGGAATATCATGTCTGGCTGCAATTTCCATGGCTTCTTTATACAGTTTCACGTTCATAACAGATTTTCCGTCTTCACTGATAGCAGGAATACCGGCCTGAATCATGCCTTCAATATCCGCCAGTTCTTCTCCTTTTTGCTGTTTTGTCACCGCTCCAAGCTGCAGTACATGAATAGGCGCCAGGGTTTTTGCCTTATTGTGTACATACTCTACCCGATCCGGACTGTCAATCACCGGTTTTGTATTTGGCATGGCTAAAATCGTAGTAAATCCGCCTTTTGCCCCGGCTTTCGCCCCTGTCACCACATCTTCTTTATAGGTAAGGCCTGGATCTCTTAAATGAACATGGAGATCAATCAGTCCGGGCATAACATAGCATCCTTTTGCATTTATCACCTTATCCGGTGTTTCTTTCGTTTTCAAGGTTTCCCCTATTTCTTTAATCACACCGTCTTCAATATAAAGATCTCCTATGATATCGGTCTTATCAGAAGGGTTTAAAATCCGGCCCCCTCGAACTATTATTTTCATATGATTTCGCATCCTTTCTCCCGCACAATTTCTTCAAAAACTCATTGTACGGAAACTCATTATCAATTAAATAGTAACATACACATTTTCTTTCGTCAATTGAACTTTTTCCCTTGACATATCTGTTTTTAAAGCATATACTAGATATGTCAAAGGTATATTGGATATTAGTATTAAATGGTTTTTAGAGATTGTATTAATATTTTTATACACAATATTATCTCTAAAAACCATTTAATTTTTTATCCAAAATTTTTATTTATTTTTATGGAGGTAACACTATGAACAAGGGAACTGTAAAATGGTTCAACGCTGAAAAAGGTTATGGATTTATCACAGGAGAAGACGGACAGGATGTTTTCGTACACTTCTCTGCAATCAACGGTGAAGGATTCAAATCCTTAGAAGAAGGTCAGGCTGTAAGTTATGATTTAACAGAAGGCGCTCGCGGAATGCAGGCAGCTAACGTAGAAAAATTATAATTATAAATGACAAAGTTAAGGGCAGCAATTCTGTATACTACAGATAGCTGCCCTTCTTGTTTTATTTTGTTTCTTCAGCATCCCCTGAAAGCTGGGATAAGTAGTCAGTAATTGCTGTGGTGTCCATCTCTGTGGTAACCACTGTTTTTTCTTCGTCAGGGTCTTCCCTTGTAAGTACTCCATAAGCAGAATAGCCAATCCATCCCACCATAACAATGGCAACTGCACCAATAGCCAGTTTCTCCAAAAAGAGGGTTCTCTTTTCTCTTTTCTGAAGCTTTTCCCGGTTTGCTTTCTCTTTTTTATATTTGTCTACTTTCTCCTGACTCATGATGTATCTCTCCTATCTCAATAAATTACTGTTCATTAGTATAGCACAATTTCTCTTATCTTTACAAGAACCCCTTGACCAGTTCTCTCCTTTTTGTATATACTAAAAGAGTGAAAAGAGCATTTGCGGATTATAGCTTTATAATTCGTGAGGGCTCTTTTTTCTTTCTACACGTTTTAAAAAGGAGGGTTTGTCACATGAAAACATCACATTCTAAAAGCTGGTATATAAAAAAATGGAGTCTGGACATTTTCGTGGATATTCTGGGTGGGATTTTTATTGCCCTTGGCACTTATAATTTTGCTGCTGCTGCCGAATTTCCCATGGTTGGCGTCAATGGAATTGCCCTGATTTTTTATCATTTGTGGGGACTTCCTATTGGACGCACCGCCATGCTTCTGAACATCCCCATTGCCCTGCTTTGCTTCAAGGTGCTTGGACGGCAGTTTTTTCTCAGGTCTGTGCGGACCATTCTTATTACCTCATTCCTCATGGATTATGCTGCCCCTCTGTTTCCTCTCTATGAGGGAGATCGGATGCTGGCAGCTATCTGTACCGGAATTTTATCCGGCCTTGGTTTTGCCCTGATCTATATGCGGGATTCCTCCACCGGAGGCGCTGATTTCATTATTTTAAGTTTGAAATCCTTCCGTCCTCACCTGACCATTGGGAGGATTTCCTTTGCCCTGGATGCCGGTATTGTGCTCCTTGGGGTCCTGATTGTATCAAAAGATGTAGACAGCCTGATTTATGGTATTATCATCAGTTTCCTCCTATCTACCGTGGTAGATAAGGTGATGTACGGTATCAGCGCGGGAAAGCTGGCTCTTATTGTCACCGACTATGCGCCACAGGTTGCCGCAGAAATTGACCGTACAACCGGAAGAGGCTCAACCTTTTTAAAGGCTCAGGGCAGCTATTCCAGAGAAGATAAAAATGTGGTTCTGTGTGCCTGTAACAACAAGCAGATGTATGGCATCCGCAGTGTGGTCAAAGAACTGGACCCCAACGCCTTTATCATTATTATGGAATCCAACGAGGTCTTAGGAGAGGGCTTTAAGCCTCACTGACTTCTTCACAAAACTGATTCTCATATTGGATTCCAATCAGTGTCAATCCCCTGGCAGGAGCTGTAGGACCGGCCATTTTCCTGTCCTTTGCTTCCAGAATCTCTTTGATTTCCGAAGGTTTTAAGGCGCCGCTTCCTACTTCCATAAGGGTTCCTGCCAGAATCCGCACCATGTTATAAAGAAATCCGTTCCCGCGGATTCTTATGGTAATCATATCCTGTTCTTTCTCAATATGGATATTATAAATGGTGCGGACTGTGGTTTTCACCTGGGCATTGGTACCACAGAAGCTTTTAAAATCATGCTCCCCAATGAGATATGCCGCACCTTCCCGCATCTTTTCCACATCCAGTGGAATATAGGTAAAATGCGAATAAAACCTCTGTGTTGGAACAGGGAATCTGCGGTTTAAAATCTTGTATTCATAGGTTTTCACACTTTTGATATACCTGGGATGAAAATCCATGGGCACTTCTTCTGATTTTTCAATGCGGATATCCTCCGGAAGCCTCTGATTTAAAGCATAAGAAAATTTCTCCCCCGGCATCCGCACATGGGTATCAAAAACAGCCACATTTCCCAGAGCATGAACTCCCGCATCCGTTCTGCTGGCTCCTATCGTCTCAATGTTCTCCCTTGTAAGCTCGGATAAGTGATGATTCAGCACCTCCTGAACCGTAATTCCGTTGGGCTGTACCTGCCACCCGCAATAATTGGTTCCATCATATGCCACCGTAAGCTTCACTCGTTTCATCTTACAGTCTCCTTTTTCATCATAATAAAATCCGGATTGCAATATCTGCTCCAAGATAAAGCAGGGTGACTGCATATGCCCAGTAATCTCTTGCATGGTAAGCCAATGGTTTCATCTGAGTACGGTTCTCCCCGCCATGATAGCACCTGGCTTCCATGGCCATGGCCAGATCATCCGCCCGCCTGAAAGCTGAAATAAACAATGGCACCAGAAGGGGAATCAGATTCTTTGCCTTTTGAATCAGGTTTCCGCTTTCAAAATCAGCGCCTCTGGCAATTTGTGCCTTCATAATCTTATCCGTCTCTTCCATGAGAATTGGAATAAACCGCAGAGCAATGGACATCATCATGGAAATCTCATGCACCGGAACCCTGATTTTATTCAATGGTTTTAAAATTCTTTCCAATCCGTCTGTCAACTGATTTGGCGTGGTGGTAAGGGTCATTACAGAAGACCCAATAACCAGATATATAAGCCGGATTCCGATTTTAATTGCCTGCTGTATTCCCTCATAGGTCAGCTTCAGAAATCCAAACTCCCAGATAACCTCACCGGGAACCAGAAACAGGTTAAAACACAGGGTAATCAGAAAAATCAAAAACAGTGGCTTTAAGCCTTTCAGCATGAATTTCACCGGCACTTTTGACAATCCTACAATTCCTGTTAAAAATACAGTAGCCAAAACATAGCCCCAGAAGCTGTCCGCCACAAATAAGGACACTAAGAACAAAAAGGTTCCAATAAATTTCACTCTGGGGTCCAGACGGTGCAAAATGGAATCTGCCGGATAATATTGTCCAATGGTAATATCTCGCATCATGATTTCATTCCCCCAAGTACGCTTAAAATACTCTCTTTTGCTTCTTCTATAGTAATAGCCTGGGTGTCAACCTTCAGTCCTGCATCATACAAATCATGCATAATATAGGTAATCTGCGGCGCTGCCAACCCTATGGCTTCCAATTCTTTATATTTGGCAAAAACCTCCCTGGGCGTCCCGTCAAAGGCTTTTTCTCCTTTGTTCATAACCAGAATACGCTCCACATATCTGGCAATGTCTTCCATACTGTGAGAAACCAGAATCACTGTAATCTTTCTCTCTTCATGAAGATACGCAATCTGATCCAGGATTTCATCTCTCCCCCTGGGATCCAGTCCGGCTGTGGGCTCATCCAGAATCAGCACCTGTGGATTCATGGCTAAAACTCCGGCAATGGCAACCCGGCGTTTCTGTCCTCCTGATAAATCAAAGGGCGAACTGGTATAATATTTTTCCTTTAATCCAGCCTGGCGAAGGGCTGCAATGGCCCGTTCCTTTGCCTCTTCCCCGGATAACCCCAGGTTCTTAGGACCAAAACACACATCAGAAAGCACATCTGCCTCAAAAAGTTGATGTTCCGGATATTGAAAAACCAATCCAACCTGGCTTCTTAAGTGTTTTAAAGAATATCCTTCCTGCCAGATATTTTCATCCTTATAATACACTGTTCCCACGGTAGGACGCATAAGTCCGTTAAAATGCTGAATCAGTGTGGACTTTCCGCTTCCTGTATGACCAATGATTCCCAGAAACTGTCCTGAGGGAATCTCCAGATTCACATCCTTTAATGCATGTGTTTCATAAACGTTTCCCGGATTATAGGTATATGTAACATGTTCTAATTTTAATGACATAAGGCATCCACCAATTCCTTTGCTGTAAGTATTCCGTCTGGCACCATAACTCCCGCTTTTTTCAGTTCATATGCCAGCAAGGTAACCTGAGGCACATCCAGTCGGTAGCGTTTTAACTCTTCCACTCTGGAAAAAATCTCTCTGGGAGTTCCTTCCATCACAATCTGCCCCTGGTCCATAACAAAAACCTTGTCTGAATCAATGACTTCTTCCATGTAATGGGTAATGAGGATTACCGTAATTCCCTGGTTCTTATTCAATTCATGGACTGCCTGCAACACTTCCTTCCTTCCGTTGGGGTCCAGCATGGCTGTTGGCTCATCCAGAATAATGCACTTTGGCTGCATGGCCATAACCCCGGCAATGGCAACTCTCTGCTTCTGTCCTCCTGAAAGTTTATTGGGAGAACGGTGACGAAAAGGTGTCATTCCCACAGCCTCCAGGCTTTTATCTACTCTTGCCCAGATGGCATCTGTAGGTACGCCCATGTTCTCCGGTCCGAATCCCACATCTTCCTCCACCACAGTGCCAATAATCTGATTATCCGGGTTCTGAAATACCATTCCCGCGGTCTGTCGGATTTCCCACAGTTCTTCCATGGCAGCGGTATCTTTTCCATCTACCCACATAGTTCCCTCTGTGGGTATCAGCAGCGCATTCATATGCTTTGCCAGTGTGGACTTTCCTGAACCATTGTGTCCCAGAATGGAGATAAACTGCCCTTCCCGGATATCCAGGTTTACGCTGTCCACTGCAGTCTGGCTTTCTTGTGTCTGTCCATTGTCATCATATTTGAAATACTCATATTTTAAATCTCTGGCTTTTATGATTCCCATTTTGCTGTTTCTCCTTAACTACAGGTATATCTCCAGACTTCCATATCCTCACTGTCCTGATTTAAATGGTAATCTGTTTTTACAAAACCCAGCTTTTTTACCAGTTCCACAGATGGCTGATTATCTCTTTGAATTCTACAATGAAGATATCTGGCGCCACGCTGTCCTGATACCTGTAAAATTGCTTTACAGGCTTCATAAGCAAACCCCTGGTGACGAAACTGTTCATCAATGACATATCCCATTTCCACCACTGTTTTGCTGTCATTCCAATATTTAGGTTCCACGCCTGCCCTGCCGATAATCTCTCCGGTATCCTTTTTTATCACACACCAGTATCCCATATCACACAATTCATACATATATCTGCGGTACGTTTCAAAACCTTCCAGTTCCTCCTGTAAAGGCTTTGCAATCCCTTCGCAGACATCCTGGGATGTTTCCTGGGAGCAGATTTCCATAAGTCTTGGAATATCCTTTTCTTCCATTTCTTTAATCAAAAGCCTCTCTGTTTCACACACAAGTGCTGGAAGATGATGATGGTGACAGTAAATCTTTTCTGCAAACATGGCATTAATTTCCTCAAATCCCTCCACCACCACAGCCGCTGTGTTAAGCTTCTGTTTACCGGAATCCGGATTATAATATGCCATACAGGTCATATTTGCAGCCTTTGCTGCCTTACATCCATTTTCAGAATCCTCAATAACCAGACATTCCTGGGGCAGTATTCCCAGAATTTCCGCTGCTTTTAAGAATACATCCGGCGCGGGCTTTGGATGCTGTACCTGCTCACCGCTGACCAGAATCTGAAAATAATGGTCAATCCCCCAAAAGGCTGTTACCTGTTCAATGTATGCTTTCGGCGAAGAGGAGGCCACTGCCATCGTATATCCTGCCCTCTGAAATCGCTCCAGCATTTCCTTTACATAAGGAATCAGCGGAGGATATCCCTGCTTCTGAATCATTTCTTCTTTGGTAATTTTTACCTGTTCCGGAAGGCTTCTGTCTTGTGGGTCTACTCCGTAATGCTCATGGAGAATTTCCATTAAAAAGCTTACTGTAGAACCAATACAGGGTTTATAAATTTCATAGGAAATTTCAATTCCCCGCTGTTTCAGGACTTCCTTCCACACCTGATAATGAAAGGGTTCACTGTTAATCAGAACCCCGTCCATATCAAAAATAATCCCCTTGAGCATGTTATACCTTCTCTTCCTGTGCTAAAAGCTCCTCCACCAGATTCCAGATTTCTTCCCGTCCCTGTTTGCTCTGGGCTGAAAAAGGAATCACGATACTTCCAGGTCTTAACTGCAGCCCTTCCTTAATAGCCTTTACGTGCTTCTGAATCTGGCTTCTTTTCAGTTTATCCGCTTTGGTTGCAATAATAATAGGCTGGTATCCATTATGTAAAATCCAGTTATACATGGTCTTATCATTTTCGGAAGGGTCATGGCGGATATCTACAAGCAGGAACACAGCTTTTAACTGTTTCGATTCATGAAGATAACGCTCAATCAGTTTTCCCCACTGTTCCTTGACAGACTGTGATACCTTTGCATAACCATATCCCGGAAGATCCACCAGATACATGGCATGGTTTACATTATAAAAATTAATTGTCTGAGTCTTACCCGGTGAAGAACTGGTTCTTGCCAGAGCTTTCCGGTTCATAAATGCATTAATCAGGGAAGATTTCCCCACATTGGATTTTCCTGCAAAGGCAATTTCCGGCACCTGATTTTTCGGCAGTGTACTGGTGATTCCGCAGACAATATCCAGAGCTGCATGTTTAATTACCATCTTAGTTCCTCCGTTTATTGCTGATTTATGGCTGCTGTACCAGAGCATGCTCCAGTACCTCTTTCATGGTGCTGACTGGCACAATTTCCAGTCCCCCTGTAATTTCTTCATCCAATTCCAACACATCTGCCTGATTTTCCTGTGGTATCAGGACTTTTTCGATTCCCGCGCTCTTAGCTGCCAGAAGTTTTTCCTTTAATCCACCAATAGGAAGCACTCTTCCTCTTAAAGTAATCTCTCCTGTCATAGCCACATTGGCTCTCACCGGAATTTTCGTAATAGCGGAAAGCATAGCTGTTGCCATGGTGATTCCCGCAGATGGTCCATCCTTTGGCACAGCCCCTTCTGGGATATGAATGTGCAGGTCATGCTTCTGGAAAAATTCACTTTCAATATGATAGGTTTCTGCCACAGACCGGATGTAACTAATTCCCGCCTGGGCGGATTCCTTCATCACATCTCCCAGTTGTCCGGTAAGGAGAAATTCACCTTTTCCCGGCATGAGATTCACCTCAATCTGAAGCGTATCCCCTCCAACACTGGTCCATGCCAGTCCTCTTACAATTCCAATTTCATCACACTGATTCCTTTTCTGGTAGGTAAACTTCGCTCTTCCCAGAAATTCTTCCAGATTTTCTCTGGTTACTTTTACTGTTTCCTGCTTTTCCTCCAGAATCTTTCTGGCCGTTTTTCTACAGATTTCACCGATTTTCCGTTCCAGATTTCTCACGCCGGCTTCTTTTGTATACCCGGTAATCATTTCTCTTAACGCCTCGTCATCAATAGAAAGCTGTTGTTCCTTCAATCCATGATTGCGAATCTGTTTTGGAATCAGATGTTCTTTTGCAATATGCTCTTTTTCATTTTCTGTATAGCTGTTAATTTCAATAATTTCCATACGATCCAGAAGTGGTCTTGGAATGGTCTGCAAATCATTGGCTGTTGCAATAAACAGCACTTCTGACAAATCCAGTGGAATTTCCACATAGTGATCCCGGAATTTGCTGTTCTGTTCTCCGTCCAGTACCTCCAAAAGGGCTGAAGAAGTATCTCCTTTATAATCGCTGCTCACCTTATCAATTTCATCCAGCAGCATCAGTGGATTCTTCACCCCTGCCTGAATCAGACCGTTGGCAATGCGTCCCGGCATGGCGCCAATATAGGTTCTTCTGTGTCCCCGAATTTCAGCCTCATCCCGGACACCCCCAAGAGACATCCTCACATATTCTTTTCCAAGGGCTCTTGCTACTGACCTTGCAATGGATGTTTTTCCGGTTCCCGGAGGTCCTGCCAGACATAAAATAGGGCTGTCACCTTTTTTAGTAAGCGTGCGAACTGCCAGAAATTCCATGATTCGCTCTTTTACTTTCTCCAGTCCATAGTGATTCTCTTCCAAAATTTCTTTTGCTTTTTTCAGATTCTTATTATCTCTGGAGGTCTTATCCCAGGGAAGGCTTAACAAGGTTTCAATATAACTTCTCATAACACTGGCTTCTGCCTGAGAACCTGCTGTATTTTTAAACCGGTCAATTTCTTTTTTAATTTTCTCTTTTACTTCCTTAGAAGCTTTCAGTTTTTCTACCTGTTCTCTGAACTGATCTGCCTCTGAAACAGTATCCTGGTCTCCCAGTTCTTCCCTGATAACCTTTAACTGTTCTCTTAAAATATAATCTCTCTGATTCTTGTCCACCCGCTGCTTTACTTTTTGATTCAAATCTACACGAATCTGCATGATTTCAATTTCATTGCTGAGAATCATGCCAAGAACCTCATAGCGCTCCTCCAAAGTAACTGCATCCAGAATTTTCTGCTTGTCTTCGTAACGCATGGGCAGGTTCACTGCTATCTGGTCAATGACTTTCTGCACTTCTTCCTGCTCCAAAATCTGATTTGCCAGATCCTTACTAAGCTTTGGATTCTCATTGCAATAACGAATGAACAGCTCCTTCATGCCGCGAATCATGGCTTCTTTTAAATTTTCATCCATGTCCTCTGCATGTTCTTCCTGAAAAAGAGCAATTTCTGCATCTAGATAATTGGTATTTTCCTCAAAACGCAGTAACTCTGCCCGCTCTTTTCCTTCTACCAGTACCTGAATCATATTATTCTTGGTTTTTACCAACTGCTTGATTTCAGCTATGGTTCCGATTCTATATAAATCTTCCTGAACAGGTTCTTCTACCTCTGGATCTCTCTGGGTAATCAAAAAAATCCTCTGATCCTGTACCATGGCTTTTTCAATGGCTTTGATGGATTTTTCTCTGCTCACATCAAAATGCACAATCATATCAGGAAGAATGGTGGTTCCTCTAAGGGCGATTGCCGGCAAATTTTCAATCATGTCACTCATACTCGCTCCTCCTTAACATTTGGTATTTATGCTATTTCCGGAGTTCTTCCTTTGTTCTTGCGGGCTGCTGCTTTTGCCCTTCTGCTGACCGGAAGCTCTCTTCTTTCTAACAGGGCTTCTCCATTTCCCTCTACTACGTCTTTTGTAATGGTACATCCTGCAATGCTCTCATCAGAGGGTACTGTATACATTAAATCCATAAGAGAATTTTCCATAATTGCCCGAAGTCCTCTGGCTCCTGTTTTTCTTTCCATGGACTTATCTGCTATTGCCTCCAATGCTTCTCTTTCAAAATCCAACTGGATGCCATCTAATCCAAACAAGGTCTGATACTGACGAACCAGAGAATTTCTTGGCTCTGTAAGAATTTTTACCAATGCTTCCTTATCCAGCGCATCTAAAGATACCACTACCGGAACTCGCCCTACAAACTCCGGAATTAATCCAAATTTCACCAAATCCTGCGGCATAACCTCTTTTAAGAGTTCTCCCACATTTCCCTCTCCCGGCTTCTTAATTTCTGCATTAAAACCAATGGAACTTGTATCTTTCCTGGTTTCAATAATTTTATCCAGACCTTCAAAAGCGCCGCCGCAGATAAAGAGAATGTTGGTAGTATCAATCTGAATAAACTCCTGCTGAGGATGTTTTCTGCCCCCCTGGGGCGGAACATTCGCAACAGTTCCTTCTACAATTTTCAAAAGAGCCTGCTGCACACCTTCTCCTGATACATCTCTGGTAATGGAAGCATTTTCTGATTTTCTTGTAATTTTATCAATTTCGTCAATATAAATAATACCGTACTGCGCGCGCTCAATATCATAATCTGCCGCCTGAATAATTTTCAGCAGAATATTCTCCACGTCTTCTCCCACATATCCGGCTTCTGTAAGTGTTGTTGCATCTGCAATAGCAAAAGGCACATTTAACAATCTCGCCAGCGTCTGAGCCAGCAGAGTCTTACCGGAACCAGTTGGACCCAGCATTAAAATATTACTTTTCTGCAGTTCCACATCTGTATTGTCTCCGGCCAAAACACGTTTGTAATGGTTATATACTGCTACAGAAAGCACTTTTTTTGCTTCGTCCTGTCCAATGACATAATCATCCAGAAATTCTTTGATTTCCTGTGGTTTTAACAGGTTAATCTCATCAGACATTTCCCCATATTCACTGTCCATCTCTTCTTTAATAATTTCAGAACAAAGCTTCACACATTCATCGCAAATATACGTCCCTTCCGGACCTGCAATTAATTTTGTTACCTGATCATCTGTTTTTCCGCAAAAGGAACATCTGAATTTTGTATCATTCCCTTTCATTGCCATATGTTTTCCCTTTCTATGAACCTTTCTATAAATCTTTCTGATTTTTTCCTAAAACCTTGAAAGACTCCCGCAAATTTTTGCAGGAGTCTTTTCTTCTGTCTATTCTATCCTTTGTGTCCTTATCTGTGCTCAATTACAGAATCAATCAGACCATATGCCAGAGCCTCCTGGGCTGTCATATAGTTGTCTCTCTCTGTATCTCTGGCAATCACTTCCAGAGGCTGACCAGTATTCTGAGCCAGAAGAGTATTTAAACGCTCTTTTGTCTTCAGAATCTGTTTTGCAACAATATCAATATCTGTTGCCTGTCCCTGTGCGCCGCCAGATGGCTGATGAATCATAATTTCCGCATTGGGAAGAGCCATTCTCTTTCCCTTTGTTCCTCCTGCCAGAAGAAATGCACCCATGCTGGCAGCAAGACCCATACAAATGGTAGATACATCACATTTAATGTACTGCATGGTATCATAAATCACCATACCGGCTGTTACGGAACCACCCGGGCTGTTAATATACAAATGAATATCTTTTCCCGGGTCTTCGGACTCCAGGAAGAGAAGCTGCGCTGCAATCAGGTTCGCTGATACATCGGTTACTTCTTCTCCAAGGAAAATAATTCTGTCTTTTAATAATCTGGAATAGATGTCGTAGTTTCTCTCTCCACGGCTTGTCTGTTCAATGACGTATGGTACTAAACTCATGAAACTCCTCCTATTCTGCAGAGTACAGTCAATTATTCAGCAGCTTCTTCTTTTTTCTCTACTACTTTTGCTGATTCTGCCACTAAGGTAACTGCTTCCTGAACAGCAATATCTTTTTTCATCTGTTCTTTCTCAGCATCACCCATTAATTCTTTTAATTTTTCGACTTCCATCTTGTACATGTCAGCCATTGTCTTTAATTCTTCTTCAAATTTCTCATCGGAAATCTGGATATTTTCTACTTCAGCAACTTTCTCTAATACCAGACGGCTCTGGATTCTCTTCAGTGCCTGTGGTCTCATCTGTTCCTGGATTTTAGCCTGATCAAGACCAGTGAACTGATAGTACTGGTCAATAGAAAGTCCCTGTGCCTGCATTCTCTGAACAAAATCATTCATTAACTGCTGAATCTGATTCTGAATCATTGCTTCCGGAATATCCATCTGTGCATTTGCAATAACAGCATCTACTGCTTTGTCTTCTCTTTCACGTTTTGCAACGCCTTCTTTGCGTTCTCTTAAATTCTTTTCAATGTCAGCTTTATATTCATCTAAAGTATCGAACTCAGAAACATCTTTTGCAAATTCATCATCTAATTCTGGAAGTTCTTTTACTTTGATTGCTTTTACTGTACATTTGAATACAGCAGGTTTTCCAGCTAAATCATTTGCATGATAGTTTTCCGGGAAAGTAACGTTTACTTCTACTTCTGTATTCAGTTCAGCGCCTACTAACTGGTCTTCAAATCCTGGAATGAAAGAGTTGGAACCGATTGTCAGAGGATAGTCTGTTCCTTTTCCGCCTTCAAATGCTTCGCCATCAACAAAGCCTTCAAAGTCTAAAGTAACCATGTCGCCCTCGGCAACTGCTCTGTCATCTACATCAATAGTTCTGGAGTTGTTTTCCTGCTCTCTCTTTAATTCAGCAGCAACTTCTTCTTCTGTTACTTCTACAGGAGCAACTTCTACTTCCAGACCTTTGTATTCACCTAAAGTAACTTCTGGTTTTACAGCTACTTCTGCTGTGAAGATAAAGGATTTTCCTTTTTCCACCTGTACAACGTCGATTTCAGGATAAGAAACAATATCTAAGCCACTTTCATCTGCTGCCTTTGGATATTCTCTCTGGATCAGTGCATTTGCAGCATCTTCAAAGAAGATTCCTGTTCCATACATTTTTTCAATCATCACGCGAGGAGCTTTTCCTTTACGGAATCCCGGAATTGTGATTTTGTTTTTGTTCTTCATATAAGCAGCCTGTACTGCTTTTTCAAATTCTTCAGCGGCAACTTCGATTGTGAGTTTCGCCATGTTCTTTTCCAAGTTTTCTACCTGTACACTCATTGTTAATAATTCCTCCTTGAATTCTATATGCATTCTGTTCCACTTGGGAACAGCGCGTTTTTACATACTTACAGTCATTGAAACAGTATAGCACAAGGAACTTGAAAACGCCAGTATTTTTTTATGGTTTAGCTAAATTTCTGCCTGAAAAATAATTGATTTCCTGATTTCTTCTGCTTTTTCTTCCCCGTATAACTGCGTAATCAGGTCCAAAGCAAAAGGAATTGCGGTTCCAAGACCTCTGCTGGTGGTAACATTGTCCTGTCTTGCCACTTCCTGTTTCAAAACTTCTGCTCCTGTAAGCTGTTCCTCAAATCCAGGATAGCACACGGCCTGTTTTCCCTCCAGGATTCCAAGTTTTCCCAGAACACTGGGAGCTGCACAGATAGCTGCAACCATCTTTCCCTGGTCCGCAAACTCCTGCAGCAGGTGGCAAAGCTGCTCATGTTCCCCTAAATAACGGGTTCCCGGCATTCCTCCCGGCAACACCAGAAGATCCGCGGTATTATAATCTACATCGTCAAAAAAACAATCTGCTTTTATCTCAATTCCATGAGAGCCCTTCACTGCCAGACCATCACTGATAGATACCATAAGAACCTCTGCCCCTGCTCTTCGAAGCAAGTCCACAACTGTAAGGCCTTCTATTTCTTCAAAACCATCCGCGGTAAATACACACACTTTTGCCATCTTTATATCCCCCTTTGAAATTTGTTATGCTTATCATAGCACACATTTCTCTTTCTTGCATCTAAACAAATCAGCGACTTTCTAAATTTTCTATAAAGCTACAGAAAATGTTTCTTGCACAGAACATAGCGGTCCAGTCCCCCATAAAGGCTTTCCCTGGATACAATTTCATATCCATTCTTCTCCATGGTATGCAGACTGCTGTGATTATCCGGGTGGACAGTGCACATACAATACTGTATATCCTGTCCTTTTTCTTTTTGCTGTTCTTTTAACGCTTCCTCTGCTCTTTGAAGCATACGTCCCTGCAGCCCATTTCCCCGGTAGTTTTCCTTCACTGCTACAGAATCCATATACACTACCTTCCCAAGTTCCTCCCCGGTAAGACCTGCATATTGTCCAAGATTATCCTGTACATCCGGGTAAAATACCATAAAAAAGCCTGCCAGTTCTCTGCTTTTTGCTTCTCTTGCTCCTACCAGAAATCCTTTTCCCTCCAGCACCTGTCTTACATACTCTTCCTCATCTGATACAAACCATTCTGTTTTCTTCACAGACTGTCTCGCGTTTTCCATAACCTCCATGATTTCAGATAAATCCTTTATGGTCATTTTCTCTATTTCAAACTCCATATCTTCCTCCTGGTTCTGCCTTGCCTTTTTCTTCTGAAAATTATAAAATATCTGAAAAGAAACTGCAAGAATCACATGCACAGGAGGATTTATATGGAAATCGAAAAAAAATATCTTATCCACAAACTACCGGAAAATCTGGAAACCTACCCACGAAAAAAAATCCAGCAGGCTTACTTATGCACCAATCCTGTAGTACGTATCCGCAAACAGGATGAAGAATACATTCTCACTTATAAAGGCAAAGGTTTGATGGTCCGGGAAGAATATAATCTGCCTCTCAATCGGGATGCCTACGAACATTTACTGCAAAAAGCAGATGGTATCGTCCTTACGAAAACCAGATATCTTCTGCCACTTCCCCAGGGATTGACCATTGAACTGGATGTATTTGATGCACCTTATGAAAATCTCCGGCTGGCAGAGGTGGAATTTTCTTCTGAAGAAGAAGCCAATGCCTTTGTGCCGCCGGAATGGTTTGGGGAAGATGTGACTTTTTCCAGCAAATATCACAACAGCGTGCTGTCCTTGCCAGAGAGAGCATAAAGTCTTTTTTATTTTTTAAAAAGTAAATTATACTTGACTTTTTATCACCTATATTGTAATCTATATTTGTAGCTGACAGATTTGCAAATGAGGAGGTGACCAAGTGCCGAAAAACATTGCAATAAAAGTAGCCCGGGCAGAAAAGGACATGACTCAAAAAGCGCTGGCAGAAGCGGTTGGCGTATCACGCCAAACTGTAAATGCCATTGAAAAAGGAGAATATAACCCTACTATTAAACTATGCAGGAAAATTTGCAGGGTATTAAACAAAAGTTTAGATGATTTATTTTGGGAGGATGATGAAAATGAAACTGACGAAAACAATTTTAGATGAAAGACAGGAATTAAAATTACTGAATATTGAACATTATGGCTGTTGGATTACTTATTGGGGATTAGTAGCTGTAATTTTTATTCAGAGCGCTTTAGACAAGGGGAATCTTGAACATCTTTTTGGAGAACTCATCGTGCTTCTTTGTCTTAGTATTTACCTTCTTGTCAGTTGCATAAAAAATGGTATCTGGGATAGAAAATCAAAACCAAGCGTAAAATCAAATCTGCTGATAAGCACCATTGCGGCAACGGTATCAGGAATCTTCTGGTTTTTGAAATCTTACTACAATTATCATAATTTTCCCGGTTCTATTGCAACAGGAATTTTTATATTTCTTTCTACTGGTTTTCTCTGTCTGGTAGTATTAAGTTTCTTTTCTCATATTTACAAAAAACGGGAAGAAAAACTGGAGAAGGAAGATGCATAACCTGCATTTTAAAATATTGATACGCTCCGCTTTTATGAGAGCGTATCAATATTCCCTCTATCTATCAACCTATTTGTGCATTTCTTTTTTCTATTCTTCTGCTGCTTGTTCTGCAAACTCTGTAGTTACCAGTTCTTCATATGGTACTCTCTCTTCTAGCTCTCCTGCACTGTCCAGAATATCTTCCAGCAGTTCAAAGCTTTCCTGTTCGAAAATCAGATTTTCTTTCCAGGTGTCTTGCTCCTGATATCGTTTCACAATGGTCATGATGGTATCCAAATCATTTTCTTTAAATTGTGGCTGAATAATGCGTGCAATTTCTTCCGGAGTATGGGTATTTACATAATCCATGCCTTTTTGCAGTGCATTAGTAAATCCCTGGATAATCTGTGGATTTTCTTTCATATAGCTTTCTTTGGCGCTATAGGCTGTATAAGGAACATATCCTGACTCTACGCCGCAGGATGCCACTACATATCCTGTTCCCTCTTTCTCCAGGACTGTGGCTGATGGCTCAAATTCCACGCTGAACTCTCCCTGTCCTCCTGAAAAAGCTGCTGCAGTAGAACCAAAGTCAATGCTCCGGTCAATATTCATATCTTTATCCGGGTCCATGCCATGCTGTTTCAGAATGTACTCAAACACCATTTCCGGCATACCACCTTTTCGTCCGCCCAAAATATCTTTCCCCTTTAAATCTTCCCACTGAAATTCCGGCATTTTCTCCCTGGAAACCAGAAAGTTTCCTGCCCTTTGGGTAAGCTGGGCAAAATTCACTACTTTGTCATTTGCCCCCTGCTGATAAGCATAAATGCTGGATTCCGAACCCATAAATCCAATATCAGCATCTCCTGACAAGACTGCTGCCATAACCTTATCAGCTCCAAATCCGGTAACCAGTTCCAGCTTAATTCCCTCTTCCACAAAATATCCTTCCTCAATCGCCACATACTGAGGTGCATAGAAAATGGAATGCGCAACCTCATTTAAAGTTACTTTTGTAAGTTCTTCCCTTTCCTCATTTTTTTCTCCCTCATCCCTGGCTTTACATGCCGCCAATCCAAAACAGCACAATAGCACAACTACAAGAATCAGAGCAATTCTCTTTTTCATATTTCGCCCCAAAAACTTTTAATTATCATACCATATGCGCAATATGAAAATTTAGTTCCTGGACTCTTAGATATTCTGATTATTCTATCTTGATATCCAATCCGATATTGTTCTCCAACGACACTACTTTTCATAATTTTTGATTATAGGAAATTTATATCATTCAGTATTTTAAAGTTCAATTTTGAATTGTAATTCTCAAATGTAACTTTTTCTAAATACAAGTATTGTGAAACCAGAATACTTATACTATAATTGGCTTATGTCAAAGCGGAGGGAATGCTAATGTCAGAATACGGTTTTACCAAAAAGGATTGGGCTTTGTTCAGAGAGAAAGTTGCAGACTGGCAAGAAGCCTATATGGATAAATTGAATAAAAAATATATTGAGCTACTGAATGGTGAAGGAAAACCTTCCGAAAAATTCTGGGCTTTAGAAAATCGGATTCGCAATGACAAAAAAGATACTGGTGTGCAGTTAAGAATGAGTCGTTCTAATTGCATCTCTAACATTGTTTCACTTTTAAATGAAGGTGCAATCACTATGGATGACTTAAAGGAATTTAGTGATGAATTAAAAGAAACGATTTATTTCATTACACAATAAAAAGCCCTATCCATTCAGAGCAGCGTATTCATAATTTATAATTGAAAGAGATTATTTGGTAGATGTCACGGTCTTCCTTTTAACCCATGGGGCGCATGGTTGCAACGAATTGACCACCTCAAATAATCTCTTTACTATCTTAATAATACAATCATAAATATTACAATTCATTATTCCAAGACTGTGAATTACAACCTTCTTTAAGTTTTTTATACTCTACTCTGGCAAGGCAATATTCCCGATTAATTCATCAAGTTTACTCTTACTATTCACCGTCTTCCTCTGCTGAAACATCGATTATCTCAGCTGTCAATTTACGATCCGGCAATTTCTGTACTTCATCTGTTTCCAGCAACATTCTGTCAAAATCGCTTTGATAAAGCTTGTCCTGACGAACACGATATTTTTCAAATTCACTCAATGCGTGCTGCTGAGCGACTTTTGCAGAAATTGTTCCCGCACCCGTTAATATCTCTTTTCTGCTCAAACGTAAAACGCCTTCAAACTGCTCTGCCCAATCCTCCATTGTCATAGGCACTTCTTCTTCAGCTCTCAACTCTGCCAAGTCCAAATAAGCATTGACAATTCTCGCCATAGCCGAAAGTTCTTCCTTTGTCAGATAGTTTTTGGCAACTACCACATCAAAACGCTGAATTTTTCCATCCGGTGCATCTTTCCATGTACTCAGCCCCATGTTAGCTTTCGTGCTGTCGGCACGGTGATATATGGTTTCTGCCGCTGTTTCTCCATGAATTGCCCAATGAAGTTGATTTTGCACTCTTGCAAAAAATTTTTTTGTTGTTTCAGCCTTGGAATCGTAATCAATGCTGGTAGCATAAATATCCGTAATTTTCTGATAAAATCGCCGCTCCGAAAGACGAATTTCACGAATCCGCTCTAACTGTTCCCTAAAATAATCTTTCGTCAGAACTGTACCGCCGTTTTTCAGTCGTTCGTCATCCATTGCAAATCCTTTTACTGTGAATTCCTCAATAATTTGATTTGCCCATTTACGGAACTGGACTGCACGGGGAGAATCCACTTTGTTCCCCACTGCAATAATCGCACTCAAATTATAATGATTGGTATTATAGTTCTTTCCATCAGCAGCAGTTATTCGAAATTTTCGAATAACTGAATTTTCCTCAATCTCTCCATCTGAAAACAGTTTTTTCAAATGGTAGTTAATGGTATGAGTTTCCACATTATAAAGAAAACCCATCATTTTTTGCGTCAGCCATACATTTTCATCGCAATAAACGGCATTTACATCACTCTCCCCTGTGGCAGTAATAAATGTCAGGTATTCCGCTGCTGAGGATCGAACAATACTGATCTCCTGTTTTTTCTTTTTCATACACCCACCTCTATTTCTTCGATAATCTCCGCAACCTCATTGCGAAGAACTTGTTACTTTTTTATATCAATCATGATTTTATTGTATCACTCAGGTATGAAAGCTTCTTAATTTCCGGCCGGCGGCTGCCTGCCCACGAAAACGCACTCCTGTCAATAACCCATCCACAGGATTCATCCAATCCATAATATTCCATAACCTCTTTTGTCTCTGGTTCATGAAAGCTTCTCTTGGGCAAGCATGGATTAAAACTCACCCCACAACTATGAGACATCCTCAACGTATTCCCGTTTAACTCTATACCTGGGCGAAAATCCAGACAAAGTGGATTCTCTATTTCCATCTGCATTTGCTGCTCTTTGGTAAAATTTTCATAGGAATCATTCTCCGGCCTCAGATTCCACTTCTCCATGAAGCCACGAATCCTTTCCACGGAAATCTGAATGCAAAAATCAATAACAAGCCCCTTACTGCAAGAATATACAGCAGGAACAATCCAGTGATACCCTGCCCAGTCAAATTCTTTATTGATTCTGATTTCTTTTCCTGCATGTTCTCTGCTGTGATGTCCCCAGAAGTTCCCTTCAAAATAAACCTTCCATGAAGATTTTCCGTATTTTTTATCCATTTAATTTTCCCTGTTTATATGCTCACTTCTATCCAATATCTTTGCTGAACATTTCCATCAGGATTTACTACTTCGTTTTCCAGAATGCCCCCGTTTTTGATAATGGATTTTGCAGAACCAATATTCGTCTTATCACAGGTAATCAAAACTTTATGAATTCCCAGTTTTTTACATTCTTCTAACCCTAATGCAATCATTTTCGTTGCATAACCTTTTCTTCTCTCACCTGGTCTGATTCCATCGCCAATGTGGCCTCCATAGTTTAATAAATAATCATTTAATTCGTGTCTGATATTAATTGCCCCCACCATAATATTCCGTTCTTCGTCCAGGCAAAAATAGGTTGAATCCGGAACCAGACCTTCTGTTGGCACTTCCACATCTAGATGATTTTTGTAATACTCAAAGTCATGATAATCATTTTTGAAAATGGACCAGGGCGAAGTGTTTGCCTCCGGATGCTCCCTGTTATAGTCAATCCACTCCTCTAACATTTCAACAATCTGCTTCTGATACTCTTGTGATGCTTTTATTAGTTTTAATAACATATTCATTCCTCCCCTGTTCTCTCAAAGATTTGTGTACAGCTTATCTTTTTTTCGCATTATACTACATTTGTTGCCTAAATAAAACTGCATTTTTCCTTTTTTCATTGACACTTTCCTGCCCGACTTCTATAGTATACTTGAGAATTGTTAAGAAAGAGGATTTTTTATGGATATCAGTTTTGAGCTTTATAAAGTGTTTTATTATGTAGCTACCACCCTGAGCTTTTCCGAAGCCTCAAGGCAGCTCTATATTTCCCAGTCTGCTGTAAGCCAGTCTGTGAAGTCCCTGGAACAAAAACTGGGGCATCCTTTGTTTCATCGGAGTACCAAAAAGGTCACCCTGACCCCAGAGGGGGAATCTCTTCTTCGTCATGTGGAGCCGGCAGTGAACCTTTTGTATGAAGGAGAAAACCAGATTTTAAATTCGCCTTCCCTGGAAGCGCCTTTACGCATTGGAGCCAGTGATACCATTTGTCGTTATTTCCTGGTTCCCTATTTCCAACGTTTCCACCAGGAATTTCCCAATATCCACATAAAAGTCACCAACGCAACTTCCAAAGACTGCGTGTCCCTTCTTCATAACAACAAGGTAGACTTTATTGTGGCAAATACTCCTAATCCCTATTTGGCAGAAAAAGATACCTCCTATGTCATTCGGGAATTTCAGGATATTTTTGTGGCAGGCAAAAAATTTTTCAACCTGGAAAATCAACCACTTTCCTTACGGGAGCTAACTAAATATCCCATTCTTATGTTGGACAAATCCAGCACCACCAGCGAATTTCTCCATCAGCTATTTGTAAAACACGGACTTTCTCTGGCACCGGAAGCAGAACTTTCCAGCAATGACCTGCTCCTGGATTTTGCCCACATTGGTCTTGGCATTACCGTTGTCCCGGATTATGTATTAAAGTACCGCCAAAAAGAGTTTTATCCACTAAATATTAAGGAACCTATCCCCACCAGAAAGCTGATTCTGGCTTATCAGTCCCAGCTTCTCTCCTCCCCTGCCTGCGAAAAATTTCTCCGCTACCTACTGCCGGAAATACAACTTTAAACATGCAAAAAACACCGCGGATTTCATATCAATGAACGAAAACTGCGGTGTTTTTCACTTGTTTTTCTTATTCTGCTTCTGCAATGACTTCCACTTCGCAAAGCACGTTTTTCGGCAGGGTTTTTACTGCTACACAGGAACGTGATGGTTTTCCTGTAAAATATTTGCCATACACTTCATTAAATGCAGCGAAATCACCCATATCTGCTAAGAAGCAAGTGGTTTTAATGGTTTTTTCATAGCTGCTTCCAGCAGCTTCTAACACAGCGCCCAGGTTTTTCATCACCTGTTCTGCCTGTTCTTCAATAGTAGTTCCCTGGATTTCTCCTGTTTTTGGGTTTAATGGAATCTGTCCGGATGTGAACACCACACCTTTTACCACCATTGCCTGGGAATAAGGTCCGATTGCTGCAGGCGCTTTTTCTGTACTGATTACTTTCATGGTCTACTCCTCCTGGATTTCTTTTCCATTCATTATAATACACTCAAAAGCCCCAGGCAAGCCTTTTACCTACGTATTCCAGAACCGCCCTATCTTTTCCCCCACCTGGGAAACCGTACACACATCATATCCCTGCCACTCCACAGGAAACAATTCCTGATAAGACCTCTGCAGAAATCGTTCGTCCAAAAGCAGCACTATGCCTCTGTCTGTTTTGGTTCGGATGACTCTTCCCGCTGCCTGCAGCACCTTATTCATCCCTGGATAACGATAGGCATAGGCAAATCCCATATTTCCCTTCCGGTCATAATATTCCTTCAAGATTTCCCGTTCACTCCCTACCTGTGGAAGTCCGGTTCCCACAATAGCAGCGCCAATAAGTTTTTTCCCTGCCAGGTCGATACCTTCTGAGAAAATGCCTCCCATCACGCAAAAACCGGCCAGAGTCTTCTCCCCTTCCTCCTGAAATTGTTCCAGAAATTCTTCCCTCTCCTGTTCCGACATGGAAGGGGTCTGATACAAACACTGCACCCTGCTGTTGCTCTTCTCCAGCTTCTCCTCCAATACATCACAAATATCCTCCATCATGCGATAAGAAGGGAAAAACACCAGATAATTGCCTTTCTTTCCCAACAACATCTGCAGAATATACTCTGCCATTTTCTCATATTCTCCTGCACCCCGCCTGGTATACTTGCTGCTCACATCCCTGGCTACCAGAAGCTTCAGGTTTCCCCTTGGAAAAGGAGAACTGGCGCAAATGGCATAATCATCCTCCCGCATACTAAACAGAGAACGGTAATAAGGCAGAGGCAAAAAAGTTCCGGAAAAAAACACTGTAGCTTTTCCTTTATTTAAACATTCCTGAAGATTCTTTCTTGGATTTACGCAAAACAGGGTAATGAGAAAATTTTCCTGCTCCCCATAATGGGTATAAATCACATAGTTTTCATCTGTAAGCTCATACATATTCAGAAAATGACGAACCTCAAAGGAAAATTCCAAAACCGCCTTCTGCACCTTTTCCTCATGCTCCTGTTCCAGGAAATGCTCCATTTCCCCCAACAGGTTCATAAGCTGCAGAGAAAATCCCGCAATATTTTCCAGCACCTCATAGTTGTCACATTCCCGTTTATATTCCAGCAGATGCTTGTTACACTTCTTCAAAATCCAGTATAATTTCCCACTGACCTCTTTCACGATTCTTGCCAGTTCCAGAAAATCTTCCTTGCACAAGGTTGCGCTGTACATCTTCCGCCCCCGCTCCACCAGATTGTGCGCCTCATCAATGAGAAAAAGATAATCCCCGCGCACACTGTCTCCAAAAAACCGCTTCAAATGCACCTTGGGATCAAAGGCATAATTATAATCGCAGATAATAGCATCCACCCAGGTGGATACATCCAGACACATTTCATAGGGACACACCTGATACGCCTCTGCCTGGGCTAAAAGCTCTTCCCTAAGAAAGGTATCCTTACTGTTTAAAAGATCAAACACTGCATCATTTACCCGGTCAAAATGCCCTTTTGCATAGGGACATTTCTCTGGATTACACTCCGTTTCCTCACACAGACACAATTTTTCTTTTGCCGTAATACTTAATGTTTTATAAGAAAGTCCTTTCCCCTTTAAAATAGCAAAGGCCTCTTCCGCTACGGTCCTGGTAATGGTCTTTGCTGTGAGATAAAAAATTTTATCCCCATATCCTTCCCCCACCGCCCGCACAGTGGGAAAAATAGCTGCCATGGTCTTCCCGATTCCGGTAGGCGCCTGGATAAAAAGCTGTCTGCCTTTATGAATGGTGTGATAAACTCCGGTCACCAGCTCACGTTGCCCTTCCCTGTAAGGATAGGGAAATTCCAGCCCCTCCATGGAAATTCGCCTTTCAATTCTCCTGCGGTACTGAAATTCTGCCCATTTATAGTACTCTGCCATTAAATCCTCAAACCACTTTTCCAGATAAGAAAGTGTAAAGTTGTCCCTGAACCGCCTGATTTCTTCTGTTTCAATCTGACAGTAGGTCATCTGTACCTGAATTTCCTCTTTTTTCAGAGGTTTTCCATACATATAGGCATAACACATGGCCTGTGCCTTATGAACACTTACCGGCTCCTCCAGATAGGCAAGGTCCATATACACCCCTTTGATTTCATCAATGACCGTTTCCCCGTCTTCCTCTATGATTCCATCCGCCCTTCCTTCCACGCGAATGATAAATTCATCATACTCCTGATCCCAGCCAAGGGGGACTTCTGCCCGGTAAGAGGCTTTCATCTGTTTCTGTATTTTTCTGTGTATTTTACTGCCCTTTAGCATGGCTTCTTTATCTGCTGCAAAGCTTCTCCTGTTATCCAGATTCCCGCTTCGCAAAATAAACTCCACCAGATTTCGGACAGAAATTTGAATGATTTCTTTTTTCTGATTCTCCATAATTCTATTTTAGCACAGTCCCTTCCCGGAAAAAAGAAAAAACAGTTTCCTTTAGGAATTTCTCCATCCCAAAAGAAACCGTTTTCTTATGTTCTCTATTTTTTATACCTGTGGAAGAAACTCTCCTGCTCCAGACAGGTAAGTATTCAAAACACCTGCAAACTGACCTGCATCTACTGCTGCTGCAATATCAGAATCCAAAGGCATTTTGCCAATTACCGGAACCTGTACTTCTGCTGCCGCTGCATCAATTTTGCTCTCACCAAACACATAAATCTTCTTGCCGCAGTCCGGACATTTCACATAGCTGTAGTTCTCTACCAGTCCAAACACCGGTACGTGCATCATTTCTGCCATGTTATAGGCTTTTTTTACAATCATCTGTACCAGTTCCTGAGGAGAAGATACAATGACAATTCCGTCAATCGGAAGAGACCGTAAGAGGCACATCTCCTGTTCCCGGTGGCATATCTACAAAAAGGTAGTCCAGTTCGCCCCAGATAACATCGGTCCAGAACTGTTTTACCATGTTTGCCAGAATCGGACCTCTCCAGATAACCGGCGCATCCTCCTGTGGCAGCAGCAGATTAATAGACATCACCTTAATGTCATTTCCTGTTACCATAGGATAAATTCCCTTTTCATCTGCTACAGCAGAGCCTTTCAGTCCATACATTCTTGGAATGGATGGTCCTGTAATATCCGCGTCCATGATTCCAACCTTAAATCCCTGGTATGCCATTTCATTTGCCAGAGACGCGGTTACCATGGATTTTCCAACGCCGCCTTTTCCACTGACAACTCCAATTACCTTTGTAATTTTTGAATGTGCATTTAACTGTTCTTTTGGAACTCCATTACCTTTTGCATGGCTGCATCCGGCACAGCTTTCCTTATCACAGGTTGCGCTGTCACATTGTTTCTTTTCTTCGCTCATGTTTCCCTATCCTTTCTTTTCCATTTATCATTTCATAAAGCGGTCAATAGCTTTATTTAATTCTTCTAACGCTTCATGGTCACCGCTTTCAATGGCATCTACAATACAGTGTTCAATATGATCCTGTAAAATCACTTTTCCTGTATTATTTATAGCAGCCTTCACAGCAGACAACTGAATCAGCACCTCACTGCAGTCCCTGCCTTCTTCCACCATTCTGCGGATGGATTCCATGTGACCAATCGCACGGGAAAGCCGGTTCATCACAGCTTTGGTATGCGTATGGCTATGAGTATGTCCGTGGTGATGCACTACAACGGTTCCATCTTCCAGGACATGGGTATGCTCCTGCCTTGTTTCCTCCATATTCTGTGCCCTCCTCTCTCGCACTTCTTCCATTATATCAAACCTCTCTGAAAAAGCAACGGAAAAACCATTAAAACCGGGAAAACGTACATTTCTGGTGAATGGCAGCAGTCATAATGTCAAAAACCACACTGCCATCTGCTCTGTCTGTACGATCAATTTTCAGTTCTCCCTCATTTTTAAATTTTTCTCTTACATATTCCTCCAAATCCGCATTCTCTGGAAGCTGGATTTCCTCTATAAAAACATCCCGCATCTGATTACCAGGACACAGGTTCAAAATCTCATGAATAACTTCATAATCTACCATGACGCATCTCCTTTTTTGGACTTTAATACTCCATATTATACCACAAAATTTCCCATTGGAAAGATTTTTCATGAAAAAAACAAAAAAAGAAGTTGCCAAGTGTCGCATTATGTCATATGATGGTTAGTATCAAAATTTTATTGTATTTGTATAAAAATCGGGAGGATACCAGATATGCAGCTTTTAAAAGAACGTATTTTAAAAGACGGAATTGTAAAACCAGGAAATATTTTAAAGGTGGACAGCTTTTTAAACCACCAGATGGATATTCCTTTCATTAATGAAATCGGAAAAGAATTTAAACGTATTTACGCAGATGCACCCATTACCAAAATCCTCACTATTGAGGCGTCCGGTATTGGAATTGCCTGTATTGTAGCACAGTATTTCAATGTGCCTGTGGTATTTGCAAAGAAAGCCCAGAGCTTAAATCTGGACGGTGAAATGTACAGCACAAAAATCGAATCCTTTACCCATAAAAAGGTTTACGATGTCATTCTTTCCAAGAAGTTCCTTGGACCGGAAGACCACGTATTAATCATTGATGATTTTCTGGCAAATGGCTGTGCCCTGAAGGGACTGATTGAAATTGTGAAGAATTCCGGCGCAGTTCTGGAAGGTACTGGCATTGTCATTGAAAAGGGCTTCCAGCATGGCGGCGATATGCTTCGTGAAGAAGGTATCCGTGTAGAATCTCTGGCTATTATTGATTCCATGACAGATGATTCTCTGACTTTCCGGTAAATTATCTTTGCTCTTCCTTAACTGGCTTGGTTTATTTTTCTAAAACTGGCTCTTTATTAAAGTCCACTTGCAGTTTATAGTAAGAAAAACCAGCAAAAAGGAGGAGCATTTTTTATGAAAGTAAATACCAAAAAATTAATTCTGGCAGCATTATTTGCAGCACTGTCCTGTGTGGCTACTATGTCCATCCGCATTCCTACCCCAGGTACTGGAGGTTATATCCACCCGGGAGATGCCATTGTGATTCTCTGTGGCGTAATTCTTGGACCTGTGTGGGGCTTCCTGGCAGCAGGCATCGGCTCCTGTATGTCAGACCTTTTGGGCGGATATCTCATGTATGTCCCCATTACCTTTGTCATAAAGGGACTGGTGGCTCTTACCTCTGCCCTGGTCTACCAAAAACTGGGAAAAACACAAAAAACCCGCTATCTCGGCGTCGCAGCCGGAGGACTCCTGGACATCATTTTCGTTGCCGGGGGGTATTTCATCTGCGAATACTTTATGTACGGTGCAGGCGCCTTTTCCAGCATTCCCGCCAACCTCATTCAGGGTGTCAGCGGTCTCATCCTCTCTCTGGTACTCTACCCCATCCTCATGGCAGTCCCGGAAGTAAAACACATGGCCACACCTCACCATATCTAAAGAATAAAACTACCGTAAGTAAATACACAGCATCTAAGGCCTGTCTCTGCCGCTTTAGCGAATCTGTCGAGTACCAGTTGAGACTCCAGGCTCAACTGGAACGCAGACTGAGCATAAACGGCAAAGGCAGGCCTTAGATGCGTCCGTATATTACGATAACTTTTCCTACTTTCTATCCTTTATCATCTGATAATAATTCAGTTCTTCGTACCCCAGCTTCCGGTACAGAGAAATTGCTCTTTCATTGCTGTAAGTCGCCTCCAGTCGGAAACGTTTTGCATCGGGATACTCTTTTTCCACCCAGGCAAAAGCCTGCGTTCCATATCCTTTTCCCCTGTATTCCGGCTTAAAATAAAGCTCATCCAGCCAGATAACCATGCCTCCGGCTTCGTTACTCCAGGTAATTGCCAGAAGAAAATATCCCGCAACCCCTGTTTCATCTTCCAAAATCAAGGTTCTGGAATACTCCCTGCTCCGCAGACACTCCCTAAGAGTATCCTCAAAATGCTTCTGTGGAATCTCATGGTCACAGGCAGGTCCTCCGTAGAAGTCCTTTGCCATTTCAAAAAATATCTCCCTGTCCTCTTCTCTGATGTCTCTGATTTTTAACATATTCTACTCTCTCCGTTTCTCATTTTCTTGTTCCATAAACGCAAAAACCTGTTTCATCATCTGGCAGTTTTCCCCATGAATACAGGTTCCATAATCACAATCAATCTGGTCTAATACCAGCTTTTTATCTTCCAGACGAAATTCTCCTACCGCAGTCCGCGCCATATCATAATCCCTGCAATAGCCCTGGAAAAATTCCTCTATGATTTCACTCATTCTTTTTCTCCCTCAGTGTTTTTAAGTTCACCTGTCTTCCATCCGGATGACCGCCTGTCATATTCTCAATCTTTTTATTATCCAGAAAAGAAGCCCGCATAATGGCATCCTTGCCAAACTTTTTCCGGATGGCGTCTACCGCCTGGTCCATCTTCTCCATTTTCTCATAATCTGTGTTATCAAACAGGCTCATCTGCCGCCCCCGCTCTTCCCTGGAAACACGGCTGGTATGAACTCCCAGGTGACGAATGGGGCTTCCATCCCACAATTCATCAAACAGCACGCACACTGTCTGGTAAAGTTCATCTGTAAGATTGGTAGGGGCTGTCATAACTCTTTGATGAGACACGGTTTTCAATTCATAGTCCCGGATAGAAACAGAAACCACCTCTGCTTTGGTATCATCTTTACGAAGCCTGGATGCCACGGTCTCGCACAGAGACAGCAGTACCATTTTGGCAGTTACCTCATCCGTCACATCAAAAGCAATGGTGGTACTGTTCCCATAGCCTTTATTCTCCTGAACCGTTCCCTCCACCAGGGAAGCGTCTCTTCCATTGGCAAAATTCCAGATGCTTTCTCCCTGCTTTTTCAAATGATGCTTTAAGATTTCCACGTCTGTATTTGCCAGCTCTCCAATGGTACGGATTCCCAGTTTTTTCAAAACTCCTGCTGTTGCCTTTCCCACAAACAAAAGTTCTGATACTGGTAGCGGCCACATTTTCTCCTGGATTTCCTCTGGAAACAAGGTGTGGACTTTATCCGGTTTTTCAAAATCCGAAGCCATCTTTGCCAGATACTTGTTGCTGGAAATTCCCACATTCACTGTAAATCCCAGTTCCCGGCTAATGCGGTTCTTCAATTTATGGGCAAATGCCACAGGGTCTCCCAGCAAGTACTCCATGCCGCTCATATCCATAAAAGCCTCGTCAATGCTGTACTGCTCTACCTCCGGGCTGTATTCCCTTAAAATCCTCATAAATTGCGCTGAATATTCCTTGTACATTCCATGATGAGCCGGAACAATGGTAAGTCCAGGACATTTACGCAGTGCATCGGTAATAGGCTCTCCTGTCCGCACGCCATAAGCTTTTGCAGACAGGGATTTTGCCAGAATCACACCTCTGCGCTTGGTTTTATCCCCGCCAACCGCACAGGGACTCTCTCTTAAATCCACAGTCCCCTCCTGCTCCTTTAGCCGGTAAACCGCTTCCCAGGATAAAAAGGCGCTGTTTACATCAATATGAAAAATCACCTTGTCCAAATCTGTCTGCCTCCCTTCTTATCGGCTGCAAACCTCAAGGAAATATGCTCCTTTTTCCTTTACTTGTCCCACAATGGCTGCCGGTGTGGCAATCCCTCTGTCTTTTAAAGTTTTCAGTGCCTCCCTGGCATACTGCTCTTCCATACACACCAGAAGTCCGCCGCTGGTCTGGGGGTCAAAAATCAAGTCCTCCATTGCTTCTGAAATCTCTGCCTCAAGCCTTACTTCCTGCTTCTGGAAGTTCTTATTCCGATAAGTTCCTTCCGGAACCAGACCCATAGCCGCATAGTCCAAAGCCTCCCATAGCACCGGAAGCTCCTCTGCCCACACTTCCAGAGTCACATTGCTTGCCCTGGCAATTTCCAGCCCATGCCCCGCCAGAGAAAATCCTGTCACATCAGTACAACAATGTACCGGAAAGTCTGAAAAAACCTCTTTTGCCACTTTATTCAGAGTTGTCATACTGTTTCTGGCCTCCTCCATGGCTCTTTTGGATGCCATATCTGCCTTTACCGCAGTATTTACCAGTCCGGTTCCCAAAGGCTTGGTTAAAATCATCAAATCCCCCGGCTTTGCTCCATAATTTTTCCACACCTTCTCAGGATGTACAAACCCGGTAACTGACATGCCATACTTGGGTTCTTCGTCATTAATAGAATGTCCCCCTGCCAGAACTGCGCCAGCCTCTTTTACCTTAGAAGCCCCGCCGCTTAGAATGGCTTCCAGGGGATCTGTTCCCAAACAGTTGGGATAAGCCACAATATTCAGTGCAATTTTAGGCTCTCCTCCCATAGCATAAATATCGCTCATGGCATTAGCAGCCGCAATCTGTCCAAAGGTATAAGGGTCATCCACCATGGGAGGAAAAAAATCCAGGGTCTGAATCAGCGCCAGCTCCTCACTAATCTGATACACTGCCGCATCATCAGAAGTTTCCACCCCCACCAGCAAATTCTCATCCTGAAATCCAGGCAGCTTCCCCATCACCTCAGAAAGAATCTGGGGACTTAGCTTTGCCGCACAGCCTGCACTTTTGGAAAGCTGTGTCAGCCTTACCTTCTCCATCATAATGCAATCTGCACCTCCACAGGGCAGTGGTCAGACCCAAATACTTCCGTATGAATTTTCGCAGAAATCAGTTTCTCCTCCAGCTCCTTTGATACACAGAAATAATCAATCCTCCACCCTGCATTTTTCTCTCTTGCCTTAAACCGGTAAGACCACCAGGAATAAATCCCTGTTTCTTCCGGATAAAAATACCGGAAGGTGTCAAGAAAACCAGCTTCTAAAAACTGGGTAAACTTTCCTCTTTCTTCATCTGTAAATCCCGCATTATGCCGGTTGGTTTTTGGATTCTTCAAGTCAATTTCCTTGTGTGCTACATTTAAGTCTCCACACATCACCACAGGTTTCTTCTCATTGAGTTTTAATAAATATGCCCTGAAATCATCCTCCCATTTCATACGGTAATCCAGTCTTGCCAGCTCATTTTGAGAATTGGGGGTATACACGGTCACCATATAAAAATTTTCGTATTCCAGGGTAATCACACGCCCCTCCTGGTCATGCTCTTCTAGCCCTATTCCATAAGCCACTGACAAAGGCTCTTTTTTTGCAAAAATGGCAGTGCCGGAATATCCTTTTTTCACTGCATAGTTCCAATAGCAATAATAGCCCTCCGGCGCAAAATCAATCTGTCCTGCCTGCAGCTTTGTCTCCTGCAGGCAGAAAAAATCCGCGTCTTCTTTCTCAAAATATTCGGTAAAGCCCTTCTGCACACAGGCGCGAAGTCCATTGACATTCCATGAAATAAATTTCATTCTAATCTCCTTTTCTTGTCTATTTGCACATCTTTGTACCTATTATACACTATTTTTTCTCCCTTGCGAAGGGAAAAAGTTGCGGGAAATGTCTTTACGAATCCTTTTCAAAGAGTATATAATAAATGGGTATGACGAAATCCAACGAAATACAAGAAAAGGAGAATAAAAATGGGCGGAATATTTGGAGTAACCTCTAAGTCCAGTTGTACCTTGGACTTATTTTTCGGAACAGACTACCATTCTCATTTAGGTACAAGACGAGGGGGGATGGCCGTATACGGCTCTCAGGGTTTTCATCGTTCAATCCATAACATTGAAAACACACCCTTCCGTACAAAATTTGACGGAGACTTAGACGAGCTGGAAGGAACTTCCGGCATTGGCTGTATCTCAGACAATGAGCCCCAGCCACTTATGGTTCAGTCACATTTGGGAACCTTTGCCATCACCACAGTAGGAAAAATCAATAACATGGACGAGCTGGTGGATATTTCTTACAAAAATGGCTGTACCCATTTCCTGGAAATGAGCGGCGGCGGGATTAATCCCACAGAAATGGTTGCCTCTCTCATTAACCAGCAGGCAACCATTGTAGACGGTATCCGTTATGCACAGGAACTGATTGAAGGTTCCATGACACTGATGCTTCTCACCCCGGAAGGAATCTATGCTGCCAGGGACCGCATGGGGCGTACCCCTCTGATTATCGGTCACAAAGATGGTGCGTACTGCGCTTCCTTTGAGAGCTTTGCTTACCTGAATCTGGGCTATGAAACCATGCGGGAATTAGGTCCGGGAGAAATTGTATTCCTCACACCGGAAAGCATACAGACACTTTCAGAACCATTAAACGAAATGAAAATCTGTTCCTTCCTGTGGGTTTACTATGGATACCCTACCTCTACCTACGAAGGAATCAACGTAGAAACCATGCGTTATGACTGCGGAAAACTTCTTGCCAAACGTGATGCTATGAGAGATGATGTAAATCCTGATCTGGTAGCCGGAGTTCCGGATTCCGGTATTCCTCATGCTATTGGCTATGCAAATGCTTCTGGTATTCCATTTGCACGTCCATTTATTAAATACACACCAACCTGGCCGCGTTCCTTTATGCCTTCCAGACAGGAGCAGAGGAATCTGATTGCCAAAATGAAGCTGATTCCTGTGGAGGCTCTCATCAAAAACCGCAGCCTTCTGCTTATTGACGATTCCATTGTCCGGGGAACCCAGCTTCGGGAAACCACAGAATTTCTCTACAGCAGCGGCGCGAAGGAGGTACACATCCGTCCTGCCTGCCCGCCTCTGCTGTTTGGATGCCCGTATCTGAACTTCTCCCGTTCCAAATCTGAAATGGATTTGATTACCAGAAGAATCATTGCAGAGCGGGAAGGAGAAAACGTCAGCCGGGAGGTTTTGGATACTTATGCAGACCCTGATTCCCAGAATTATAAGGAAATGCTGGAGGAAATTGCAAAGAAATTAAACTTTACCACCCTGCATTACCACCGCCTGGATGACCTGCTGGCAGCAATTCCTATTGAGCCATGTAAAGTATGTACTTACTGCTTTAATGGGAAGAAATAAATGACAAAAAGAAAGTGTTGCAATTCTCATCCGAAACAGGATTGAAAATTGCAACACTTTCTTTTTTACCCACGTTGTCTCTGTCTATAAATTTCCTTTAAATCTTCAATTGCCAGAACTGGATCCATGGTATGAAACATCAGATAATTTCTCTTCATAGTTTTACCAGAAGCCTGCTTATAAATTTTTCGGCTTTCCTCTCCGGTATAATAATGCCAATACCGGTAAATATATCCCATCCAGTACAACACTTCTTTAGAAAAAACCTCCCCTCTTTTAAGGTTCTCTTCTCCTGCCTCTTCCACGATTTCTTCCAACAGATACTCTTCTCCTGCCCATTGCATACGGTTATATCTGGAATCAAGTGCTTTTGCTGTATCTGACATCATAAACGCCTTCACAAATTCCAGGCTGCCATATTTTCTCTCTACAGACAATTCAAACAGTCTACCCTGAATATCACATAACTTTAATTGTAATCCATCCATTCCCTGCCTCCTGTTTTTATATTTTCCAAAATCTCATCAAAAAACAACCCCTCCCGACGATAATTTTTACAAATTTCATTGGCAAGAGAAATACCTTTTACTCTGTTTTGCTCTGCTTCGTCTTTCAAAAATTGTCTTTCCATATGAGACAGTTCTATTTCACATTCAATTTCCACCGCACCGCAGCCCTTCTGCGAAACTGCCACATACTGTTTTCCCAACTGCAATGCAGATAAACTGCTGGTAAGTGCTTTGTCTGTAATATTACCCAAAAAGAAATTATCGATTACATAAAACATACGGTCATTTGCAATGTTACCAATAATCAAATCTTTTTGTTTCGTTTTTTCTCTATAGTTTTCATAAAAAGAGGTTCCTTTTACGCTCTCCATTTTCCCTCTGTGAAATGCTATCATCATAGCCCAATCCATTCCTACCGAAATATCCAAGGTATCTAATCCATTCATATCAAGAGAAACAATATAAAACTTTGACTTTTCATAATCACAAATAAGTGTCAATGCCTGACCTGGCTCTGTTCCCATATAAAATCCTTTTCCGAAGTCGCACCGTGCCCTGCTCTTTGGCTCAATAGCACCCTTTATCCCGGATTTAGATCCATGATATAGTAAAACCCGATTTCCTTCCAGTTTTATCTTCGATGCTTCTCTTGCAATTCTTTTCAGAATCATCTGATATACAGAAATATCCTTCTCCTTACACAGTTCATATAGTTTAGACTGTGCAAGTCTGTTTGGCAGAACATGACCATTTTCCCAGCGCTTCACCGTACCGAAAGAAACGTTTAATTTCTTAGCAAATTCTTCCTGACTCATTTGAAGCTGCAAACGTATTTCCTTTATCATTTTCTCCACTTCTACTTCCTCCCAAAACAAAAAGATATAACATCAACCATATAAAAAGTATAGTCAATGTTATATCCCTTTGTCAATAATTGGATTTCTGATAAAATCTGCCAATTAAGGTATCCGTTTTCACCACGTTCACAAAGGCTCTTGGATCCGCCTCCATAACCCGCTGAATGAGTACCTTGGCCTCCATGGTAGACACCACCGAATAAATCATTTTCCTCTTTTCATTAGAATACATTCCTGTAGCAGAAAACTCAGTAGCACTGTGATTTGTCACCTCTGAAATAGCCTGATATACTGCCTCCGGCTCCTCTGTCACTACAAACAACGTAACTTTTTTCTGAACCTGGTATAACAGATGAATCACCTGGGTTGAGGTAAACTGAAAAATAATAGAATACAACGCCTTGTCCCATCCGAAAAGATATCCGGCAATCATCAGCACAGCTACATTCCCTACCAGAATATAGTTCCATACATCTTTGTTCTTCTTTTCTGCAAAATAAATGGCAATAAAGTCCGTACCTCCTGTAGAAGCCCCTCCCAAAAGCGCAATGGTGATAGCAACTCCGTTAATCAGTCCTCCGAAAATACAGATAAGCAAAATATCCTCTGTAATAGGAATTGCTGGTACCATATCTGTGATAAAACTGGTCGCCACAACCAGAATACTGGTCACTACGGTAAAACGTTTTCCAATGGCTTTAAAGCTGATAATCGCAGGAATTGCATTTAATGCCAGACTGATGGGGGAAAATGGAACCGTAATATCAAAAAACCGGTCACAAATGGTCTGTATCAGCAGGGTAACTCCATTGAAGCCCCCTGGATACAGCCCACCTGCCCGGACAAAGGTTTTAATATTCACTGCCATAATCACAGCACCAATCAGACCAAAAATCAACCGCTTACTTTCTTTTTTCCAATCAAATTTCCGGCCCAATGTTCTTACCTCGCTTTTGCATTCTTACAGCATATGAGCCCGCAGTTCTTCCGGAGTCTGGACGCTTAAATAAGCAGGCGCCACATCAAAGACTGTTTTGCAGCCTGTCTGTCCTTCCTGGCTTAACCGATACGCTGCTCTTGCGTATGCCGCAATTACAGAAGAAGTGAATTCCGGATTAGAATCTAACTTCAGGCTGTATTCAATCACATGGTCATGCTCATCCTCCCATCCGGTTTTTCCGGTACGGATAACAAATCCTCCATGTGGAAGTCCCTTATGTTCCTTCTCCATTTCTTCTGCTGTAATAAAATGTACAGTTGTATCATATTCATCAAAATAATTTGGCATGGTTTTGATTTCGTTTTCAATACGTCCTTTGTCTGCACCTTCTTCTGCCACTACAAACACTTCTCTGGTGTGTTTTTCTCTTGTTGTAAGCTCCGGATTCTCACCGCTTCTTACTGCATCCAGGGCAGCTTCTACCGGAATGGTATACTGTCTGGCATCCACAACTCCCTGAATCCTTCTCACTGCATCAGAATGCCCCTGGCTTACCCCTTTTCCCCAGAAGGTATAATCTTTTCCCCCTGGTAAAATGGCATTTGCATACAAACGGTTCAGAGAAAACATACCCGGATCCCAGCCTACGGAAATCATTGCCACATGTCCGCCTTTTTTTGCGGCTTCATCCACAGCAGCAAAATGCTCCGGGATTCTGGCATGGGTATCAAAGCTGTCCACTACGTTAAAATATTCTGCATACTTGGGTGTCTGCACCGGCAAATCTGTGGCGCTTCCACCGCAGATAATGAGAACGTCCAGTTCATCCTTCATGTTCACTGCTTCATCTACATGGTACACCTTTGCTGTCTCTGTTAATATCTTCACATCTTCCGGGTTACGGCGTGTAAAAACTGCCTTTAATTCCATGTCAGGATTGTGCTTTACCGCACATTCCACGCCACGTCCCAGATTTCCATATCCTAAAATTCCAATTCTAATACTCATGTCAAACACTCCTATCTTTGGCTGGATTACTTTTGTCTATTAAAGTATATCAAAAAATCTTTTCTTGTCAATCCACGAATTCACCGAATCATCCAATGCCTCCGTAAAGAATCCCTAAAATATATACAAGAATCGTAAGCCCCACAAAAAAATACCGTGTAGCAGGCTCAAACCATTTTCCCAGTTTTTTCGACCTTCCAAGCTGTACCTGTTCTCTTGCAAAGCCTTTGGGGCATACCCAGAAAAACATCACTGCCGCCAAAAGCGCTCCAAGAGGAATGAGATAAATAGACACCACATCCATCCAGATACTCACCATATCCCCGCTTTCAATAAACACACCAATACCGCAGGCTCCTGCTGCCACAATTCCAACAGCCGCTGCCCTGGACAAATGGAACTGATTCTGCAAAGCCTCAATAGGGGTTTCAAAAAGATTCATCAAAGAAGTAATGGCAGCAAACAAAACTGCAATAAAAAAGACGATTGCAAAAATCTGTCCAAAGGGCATCTGCTGAAACACACTTGGCAGAGTAATAAACATAAGCGGCGGTCCTGCCGACACATCCATGCCAAAGGCAAATACTGCAGGAATGACAACCAGACCAGCCAAAAGCGCTGCGCAGGTATCAAAAAACGCCACATTTCTGGCGCTGTACACCACATCCGTATCTTTGGAAAGATAGCTTCCATAAACAATGGTACCGGAACCTGCTAAAGACAGGGAGAAAAAGGCCTGTCCCAGGGCATACACCCAGGTCTTTGGATTTTTCAGATATTCCCACTTTGGCACAAACAGGTATTCATATCCTGCCGCTGCATGGTCCAGGGTAAACACCCGAATCATCAGAAAAATAAAAAACACGAAAAACACAGGCATCATGATTTTATTCATTTTCTCAATGCCCTTGGAAATTCCAAAAATCATAATAAGAAAGGTCAGACCAAGCCCCAGGAAATGCCACCCCACACTTCCAAAGTTTCCCGAAATCTCTCCAAAATATGCGCCGGTATCCTTAGTTTCCATTAATTCCCCTGTGACTGCTCCCCACAGAAACCGCAGAAACCATCCAACAACGACCGAATATCCCACTGCAATGGCAAGGGATCCCAGCACCGGAATCATTCCCAGCAGCTTTCCGCCCTTTTTTCCACGCATTTCCATGGCTTTTCCAAAAGCTCCCAAAGGGCCTGTTTTCATGGCACGGCCAAAGGCCATCTCACCTACCACACCGGAAAATCCCAGAATCACTACAAAAATAAAATAGGGAATCAAAAAGGCTGCCCCTCCGTATTGTCCTGTACGGTACGGAAACATCCAGATATTTCCCATTCCCACTGCAGAGCCGATACATGCCACAATAAATCCAAACCTGGATCCAAATACTTCCCTCTTTGGCTCTGCTTCATTTCTCTTCATACATTGTCCTCCTTCTTTCACACTTCACATTAGTATAACACAAGAGGCACCTCCCAGGGAAGTGCCTCTTCATACTTTTCCTAATCTGTTTTTAGTGATGGAACAGACGAATACCGGTAAATGCCATCACCATATTATATTTGTTGCAGGTCTCAATCACTGCATCATCACGGACAGAACCGCCCGGCTGTGCAATATATGCCACACCGCTCTTATGGGCCCGTTCAATATTATCAGAGAATGGGAAGAAGGCATCAGAGCCCAAAGTCACCTCTGTGAGCTTATCCAGCCACGCTCTCTTTTCTTCTCTTGTAAATACGGAAGGTTTCTCTGTAAACACTTTTTCCCATGCCCCATCTGCCAGCACGTCCATATATTCTTCGCCAATATAAACATCAATGGCATTGTCACGCTCTGCTCTGGTAATGCTGTCCTTAAATGGCAGATTCAGGACTTTTTCGCTTTGTCTTAACCACCAGTTATCTGCTTTCTGTCCTGCCAGACGGGTACAATGTACACGGGACTGCTGTCCTGCTCCAACACCGATTGCCTGACCATCTTTTACAAAGCATACGGAATTAGACTGGGTATATTTCAGAATGATAAGAGATACTTTTAAGTCTCTCTTTGCCTCTTCTGTGAGCGCTTTGTTTTCTGTTACCAGATTGGAAATCAGCTCATCATCAATCGCCAGTTCCTGGCGTCCCTGTTCAAAGGTAATGCCAAATACTTCCTTGTGTTCCAGGGGAGCCGGTACATAATCCGGGTCAATCTGAATCACATTGTAATTTCCTTTTTTCTTCTGTCCCAGGATTTCCAAAGCTTCCTCTGTATACCCCGGAGCAATGACACCGTCAGAAACCTCCCGTTTAATTAACAGGGCAGTATCTTTATCACATACATCTGAAAGGGAAATAAAATCTCCAAAAGAAGACATACGGTCAGCGCCTCTGGCTCTTGCATAAGCACAGGCAATAGGAGAAAAATTTTTCCAATTCATGTCATCTACCCAGTAGATTTTTGCCAGTGTCTCAGTAAGTGGAAGCCCTACTGCAGCTCCTGCAGGAGACACATGTTTAAAAGAAGTTGCCGCCGGAAGTCCTGTGGCTTTCTTCAAATCCCTTACAAGCTGCCAGCCATTAAAAGCATCCAGAAAATTAATATAACCTGGTTTTCCTGATAACACCTGAATAGGCAGTTCCTCATTATTTCCCATATAGATTCTGGATGGTTTCTGGTTTGGATTACATCCGTATTTCAATGCTAATTCCTTCATGATTGTTCTCCCTTCCCTTTCTTATTTGTTTTTATTCACGATTCTGGTTTCATAAGTACCTGTTGCAATATCAATAAAACGTACAAATAAAGACACCTTGTTTTCCTCATTCAGACCTTCCCATACTTCTTTGGTAAAGGTATCAATATCATTTGGAATACCAACTAACTTTGGTTCTCCCTCAAAGCTTGGAAGAGGATTTCCGTCATGCATATAAGTATGAATAAAACGTCCCTCTCCTGCAACCGGATTTTCATAAGCAAAGGTATAACGGTTACATGCATCCGGATTTCCATTATTGCTCTTTAAAATAGACATGGCATAATTATATTTCCCATTTTCCACATGCATAATACCGGAAATTCTTGGTGTATAATTCGGAGCATCTGGTTCAAATTCCCTGCTTCTTAAAGACTGCTCAAAGGTCATCTGTTTATCCATTCCCTCATAAATAGTGTCTGTCTGGTCTCCGTTTGTTACAATGGTCTTGTTTCCCAGTACCCGCACAGGAGCATAAATAATCAAGCTTGGGTCTACCAGTTTGGAAGGGTCAAATGCCTGTGTACGAATACCCTGCCCTTCTTCCACAAAAACACGATTCCGGCTGTTTTCACTTCTTCCCATAATAAAGTATGCAGCCACTGCCTTTTTTCCATCCTCTGATTTTCCAAGCACAATGCCTCGTCCCGGATAGGTATTTTCTTTCAGTTCATTTACCAGTGATAACATTTCCATAAAATCAATCTCCTTTATATTTGGAATTGCGCACTCACAGAGTGCAGTGAATAGATACCCGGCTGCTTTTTTATAAATGTAACATGCAAAAAAGCCCACTGCCCGGGCATATATGCCCAGACGGTCGGCTTCCCTGGCTTATACTCCCTGTGGTCATTTCCACTTCCGTCAGTCATATAAGCACTTAAAACATATCATGTTAAATATGGCTTGTCAATCCTTTTTTCTTCAAATCTTAATAACAAATAACTTCATATCCATTCTCTGTCACCAGTACCATAATCTCCCACTGTGCAGAAGGCAGACCATCTTCCGTATACACAGACCATCCGTCACTGTCATCCACATAGATTTCATAGCTTCCCATATTAATCATTGGCTCAATGGTAAACATCATGCCAGGTACCAGAAGCATTCCGGTTCCAGCCTGCTGTGTATATCCTACCCATGGATCTTCGTGAAAATCCAGTCCGATTCCATGACCGCCAATTTCCCGCACCACAGAATATCCATTGGCTTGAGCGTGTTCATGCACAGCCTGACTCATATCCCCCAGATACCCCCAGGGCTTCACTTTTGCAAGCCCTTTTTCCACACATTCTCTGGTCACATCCACCAGCTTCTGTTTTTCCGGACTCACCTGTCCAATGCAGAACATTCTGGAAGAATCCGAATAATAACCATCCAGAATTGTAGACACATCCACATTAATAATGTCCCCGTTTTTCAGCGCCACATCCTCTGACGGAATCCCATGGCACACCTGCTCATTGATGGAAGTACACACGCTTTTAGGAAATCCTTCATAACCAAGAGGCGCTGCCACTGCTCCGGCTTCTTTTGTAATCTTTGCCACCCAGTTGTCAATCTCCTGTGTGGTAACTCCTTCCTGAATATGCTCTGCCACATAGTCTAAAATGGCAATGTTAATTTTTGCACTTTCTTTGATTCTTTCAATCTGCTCCGGTGTTTTAATGAGTTCATGGGAAGGCACCAGAATTCCCTGATTCTCATACATCTTTAGTTTTTCATCAAAAGCCCAATGGCATTTCTTATATTTTCTGCCGCTGCCACACCAACAGGGCTGATTTCTCTCTGGTAATTGCATTTTTACTTCTCCTTTATTTTATTCTCTGATAGGCAATTCTCGGCGTTCCGTCTTCTACATGGATAATACCACACCTCTGGAAGCCATTTTTCTCAAACACACGCTGCATCACATAATTATCCTCGTGGGTATCTCCCCGTACATTGCCGCACTGCTTAAAGCACCAGTCCAGGCAAAAGGAAGCTACCCCTTTTATCTGTCCAGAGGATGCCATTCTGTGCATGGTTCCGTAAGCTCCCTCCTGAATCCACTTTCCTTCATAAATCTTCTGATAGGTGGCATCCGGCTCTGTACAAAACATAAACACACCAGCCAGAGTTTCCTGCTCTTCGCATACATAGAGCCATCCCTGTTTACAGTCCCGTTCCACCAGCTCCCTGGAAGGGTATCCGGCTTTCCACTGAGTGGGATTTTCATGCTCCTGCATAAACCTTCTGGCTGTATCGTAAATTTTCATAATCTCAGGAATCTCCTCAAGCCTTGCTGTTCTGATTTTCATAACTATATTCCTCTCATGATTTTTTCTGAACTAATGCACATTATAGCACTCTTTTCTTTGATTTTCTACTTTTTCACTTTCACAAATTTTCAGATATTTTATGAAATTAAAACAATTAATTTTATCTATTTAAAACTTTTTTATATTTTTCTATTTTTATATTGACAGATACGATATATACTGTTATAATTCAATTATCAAATAAATCAAAGGACAAAAACACAGAAAGGACTGATTCCACCAAAACATTTACGATTTACCTCATAATATAAAAGAAAGGACGGTACAGACCACCAGAAACAATAACTAACTTCCAATAGAAATTTTATAGAACAAATTTTTCAAACGAGGTAAAGTCCAATGGATAAGGAAATACGTTAAAAAGGCATCATTCGAAAAATAAATTCAGAATGATGCCTTTTTCATATGTTTTTTTATTTTTTTACCTTTACTCTCCGCCTAATTTGCTTGCAATAAACCAGCCTAATCCAAAGGTAAGTATGCCGATTCCTATCATCAAAACAGAGAAGCCGCTCCAGTCTGTTTTCATTAAAATAGCAATGGGAGACGCCAGAATTAATCCGATAATTCCATAATAAGCATGGATTTCAGCTTTTGAGAAAATAAATTCTATGAGCTTTGCAATTAAAAAGATACCGATTACAACACCAATCCCAAACGGCGCCAGAATACCAACACCAGTTGCAAGTCCGCCCATATCAAATTTCACCAGGGCATCTACAAAGTCATTGATTGCCTTTAAAATGGTATCATAATAGCCCAGCAACATGAGCATCATGGAACCGCTGACTCCCGGCACTACCATGGTTGCCGCAGCAATAACACCTACGCCAAACAACTTGAGCACATTCACAAAACCAAAGCTCACATCTGCGCTGGCTCCGCCTGTTTCACCTAAAAGCGCCATCAAAATAACCACGCCAAAGAAAATCAAAAACGGAATGATTTTGCTTACTGTCACCTTATGCCCTTTTACTTTTTTGAAAATAAAAGGAAGACTTCCCGCAATCAGTCCGCAAAAAGCAAAGTTTGTGGGAATTGGCCAGGTTGCCAGCAGGAACTCAAACAGCCTTGACAATGCAATAATGGCAATTCCTGCTCCCGCAAAAATAGGAATCAATAGCTTCATGCTTTCTTTAAACTCACTTTTTAAATGTGTAATGGCATGAATCAGTCTGTCATACAGCCCCATGGCAACCATCATGGTTCCACCGCTGACTCCCGGAATAATATTGGCAATTCCAACTACCATACCCTGTAATATTTGTTTCATCATGTTTTACCTTTCTTCTGATTACTTTTCTAGATTGTTCTCTCATCCCCCCAGAAGAACAGCGCTACCGTCCCCGGACCTGTATGAGAACCAATGACCGTACCAATGCTGTTAATCACTACTTTTCCGTTCAGATTCGGGAATTTCTCTCCAATAATATCCGCCACTTTTCTGGCGTCCTCTTCACAGGCAGAGCAGGACATAAAACACTTTCCATTGTAGGAAAGTCCACCCTGAGCATGTTCCTCCATACGTTTCACCATTTCCCGTATCACCTGTTTTTTCCCTCTGTACTTATTTCTGGGAATGAGTTTTCCCTCTGAGTTTACATTCATCAAAGGGCAGATGTTCAATGCCTGACCCACGAATCCTGAAACCTTGGAAATTCTGCCTCCCCGGATAAAGCTGGTTAAATCTGTAGAGAAAAACCAATGATGAAGCCTGTTCTTGTTTTCCTCTGCCCATGCAGCATTTTCCTCCAGGCTAAGACCTTCCTCCTGCTTATCTAAAGCAGCATCTACCAGCATACCAAAGCCAGAAGAGGCTGCCAGCGAATCAATGACAATTACCTTTCTGTCCGGATACTTTTCTTCCAGCTGTGTTTTGGCAATATTTGCAGAATTCACGCTTCCGGAAATTCCTCCTGACAGAGTAAAATGCAGAATATCCTTTCCTTCTTTTAAAATCGGCTCAAAAAAGTCCATATACTGCTGTGCATTGACCTGGGCAGTAGTAGGCTCTGCTCCTTTGGAAATCCGGTCATAAAATTCAGCAAAGGGCATGGTCTTTCCTAAATCATCCGGATACTCCACCCCATCCATCCGGTAATGAAAACACACATAGGGAATCTTTCTCTCTTCAAAATAAGCTGCCGGCATATCCGCAGTAGAACAGCATGTAATCTTATATTCGCTCATTAAGGTAGTCCTCCTTATCTCCTTCTTGTTGTGGCTTTTGCCAACAGCCTTATTTTAACACTGATTTCCCTTCTTGGAAAGTTTTATTTGAAAACAGCCTGATTTTTATAGTTCAGGGCAATATAGCTCTTGCCTCTGTTTATCTTAATTTCCCTGCCATTTATATCATAAAATTTCAGATAAGAATTTTCATTGTTTTCTTCCTTGGACCAGGTAATCTCTTGTACTCCGCCATTAGAAACATAGTAGCCTTTTGCATCGCTTGCCCCATCCCAATCCAGTTTTTTGTGTCCGACTTCATCACGTACTGAAATCTCAGTTTCCAGTACAAATACATTGGTAAATGCCAACTGCTCTCCTGTTTTTCCGTCAACCTGGGCAGAACCATTGATATTTTTAAGATATACCTGTTTCTCAGCATCATAGGTAAAGGAAGAGGATTGGGCGCCAAAATCAATGTCCACCTGGGTACAGTCTTGTCCTTCCGGTTTCACCTGCTCTTCCATACCGTAAAACTGGAAAGCAGCTCCCTTCTTATCCTCTTTTAAATCTGTCCGAAGGCCCTGGGCTTCAATATAAGATGCTAATTTTGTTCCATCAAAGAATCCGGTATGCTCCAGAGCATATCCCTGATTCAATTTATCCTGATCCCCGCCAAAAAGACCGCCTGTATTAGTAATTCCTTCAATCTGATCTAAATCCAGGGCTTCCAGATACTCTGCTATGGTATCGTCAATGCCCCAGTTCACATAAAAGGCATCAAACCCCTGGGAAAGAGCCGGGAAATAGTAGCGGCAGCTACGAATAGGGCATACCTTTGGAACCTTGGTGTAGTCTCCATACATTGCCATAAATCTGGTGGCGTCTCCCTCTACCGGAATCTCAAAAATAAGGTCTGCCTGTCCTACTCCGTACTGAGGCATGGCTTTCTCCACATTATTGACCATAACAGCCACAGGCCGCTTCCCAATGGCTCCCTCCGATAAGTCTCCCAGTCCGGTAAGCAGGTTCTGATTCGCCGGAACCTCCTTGGCTTCCTGTTCCACCTCTGCTCCTTCCACTGCATTGGTCTCTTCCTGCTCTTCAGGTTTCTCCTGTTTTTGTACTGTCTCCTGCTTTACCGGCTCCTCCTTTGGCGCTTCTTCCTTCTTACATCCCATACCCCCTGCCAGCATAGCCAGCACACTCATTATCACCAATACTTTTTTATACTTCATACATTCACCCTCCCACTGGCAAAATTCTTTTTCTTTAACATAGCATAGACGAAAAAAGTTGCAAGATAGCAAGATAAGGAGAAATAGAAACCCAGAAAAAATCCAGCAGCTACCCGGAAAATACCTTCCCGAATAGTCCACCGGACTTTTACACTGCTTTTTTCAAAGCCTTTATTTTCTCTTATCTCTCTCCGCGGCGGTAAGCTAACTCAGCAGCATTTTCTTCTACACGCTTTTTATTCAGCGGATAGATAAACAGTAATGCCAGGGCCACAGCAATCAGGCCTACGATTGGAACAATACAGGAAATCTTAAAAATTCCTTCTGTAACAGCCGGGTCAAATGCAGTTGCTTTTGAATATCCCACCAGGGATAACAAACCACCCACCATTCCGGAGGAGAAGGCCTGTCCCAGTTTTCTTGCAAAGGAGTATACCGCATAGATGGTTCCGTCCTCACGAATACCGTTCTTGATTTCTGCGTCGTCAATAACGTCTGTAATCATAGCCCAGATTACAGTATTGAAAAATCCAAGTCCAATGAACGCCAGGGTATAAAATCCAATATAAATCCATACGTTTTCCGGATGTATGATCAGGCACAGCAGGAAGCTTCCCGCGCCTACCAGGCAAGATACAACGGAAAGTTCCTTTTTACCAAACTTAGCCGCCAGTTTTGCTGCCAGAGGCGCGCACACAACCAGAATCGCAATGTTACTGATTAAAGATACCGCTGACTGTGCGCCTGCGTTTTTATAGTAGTTAGGGAATACATATCCCGTCATTCCCTGCATTCCAAGCATTGCCAGAAGAAGCAGAAGCGCAGCAGCAATGATTCCAAGTAAAGCGCGGTTTGTAATCAAGCTCTTTCCAAGTCCCACCAAATCCAGCTTCTTATTGTTTGCAGGAACCTCTACACGTTCACGAACCAGGTTAAAGCAGAGCAGGTAGCAGATAATCGCCAGCACAGAGAACACACCTGCAATGATGGTTACACGGCTTCCGTCCAGAACCGGATTTCCATCTACTGTAATATAAGCAATCAGCGGAGTTCCTGTTCCAATTACAAGACTTGCCAGTGTTGCTCCAATAGTTCTCCAGGTTGACAGAGATGCTCTGTCTGCAGGGTCTGAAGAAATGGCAGACGCCATAGAACCATATGGAATGTTGACGGAGGTATAAAAAACGGAACCCCACAGAAGATAGGTTACAATCAGCCATACCAGCTTAAATCCATAAGCCATGTCAGCAAATGCTGACTGATAAATCAGGAAACTGGCAATAGCCACTGGTCCGCACATTCTCTTAATCCATGGGCGGAATTTACCATCCTTGGTTGGTTTGGAACGGTCTACAATCTGTCCCATGGTTACATCTGTAAACGCGTCTACAAATCGGGCAGCCATCATAATCATACCTACAACTCCGGCAGAAATCCCCATAACATCTGTGTAGAATTTCATCATAAACATAGAGGACAATATGAAGGTGAAGTCATTACCGAAATCACCAAACATATATCCCAGTCTGTCCTTCATTCCAAATGCCGGAACAGAAGAATTCCTTGTTTTTGCCATTTTTCTTATTCTCCTTTTTTGATTTTAATCAGTTTTCCATTAAGACTTTCTATAAAGCCTTCCGGTGCCAGAGTTCCTGCCATTTCACCGATTCTTTCTAATGTCATGCTCTTCATCATATCCCACATGCCTTCTCCAGGAACAACGGTCATATTCATAGTAAGTTTAATGGCTTTTGCTGCGATTTCCAAAGCTTCCGGATTTTTCGCAATCTCTTCCATGTTATCTTTAATACTGTACATACCTTCCGGGAATTCCATTGGAGCCTTTAAGTCCCTATCACCCACTGTGCTGAACCAGTTTGCAACACCTTCTGCGCGTTCATTGACTTCCGGCAGAACATAGATTTCCGGTTCTTTTTCCACTTTTTCCAGAGTCATGGTATCTTTTAAATCCCCGGCCTGTGCAGTAATAATGTTGAAGCCATCCTTTAATGCAACGGTAAAGACAAATACTTTCTCTGCTGTCTGCTCTTCTACTTTTTCTCCGTTTACATACAGTGTTACAGAAGGCTGGTTAGAATATACACGGATTTCTGTAGTTTCTCCTGCACGCTGCGCATAACGTTTTCCGCAAAGGTGAACCATTGGCTCTTTGTTCCAGTATGCTTTGTAAATATAGTAGCTGTCTTTCTTAATCTTTCTGTCCATGGTCACAAGACCTTTATTATTTCTTCCTGCCACACCGCCTTCATCACGGGCTGCGCAGCCGAAGTCAAACATGTTCCATACATGGCTGGACCAGATCCATGGACGTTCATCTAATACTTTTGCCATATGTTCATGGTACAGCGCCTGATATTCTTCACTGTAATCCTTGCAGGCTGGGTTCGGACCATGATATGTGATAATACCTTCACATCCATATTCAGAAACACCCAGGCAGATGTTTGGATGAATCTTGTGGAAGTTATCCAGCCATGGACCATTGTCTTCCATTTTTCCGCCATACCATCCAAAGTAGTGGTTGTAGCTTTCTGTATCTGTAATGTAATGCATTGGTCCTTCAACCGGTGTCATAGATACATGTGCAATGGTTGTGAGGCGACTTGGATCAAGTTCTTTTGCCAATGCGTTTAATTCTTTATGATTTTCCACTAACTGCTCAGAAATACCACCGATGAGGATTTCGTTGGAAATTCCCCAGAAGCAGATAGAAGGATGGTTGTAATTCTGGATAATCAGCTCTTTTAACTGGCTGATGCAGTTCTGGTGCGCTTCAGGGTCCTTGTTCATCACGCTGATAAAAGGAATTTCAGCCCATACGACAAATCCTAACTCATCACAAGCGTCATAGAAATCCTGTGAATGCTGATAGTGAGCCAGACGGATGGTGTTAGCCCCCAGTTCTTTAATGATTCTGGCATCTTCAAAATGCTCTTCTCTTGTAAGCGCATTTCCTTTGTAAAGCTGATCCTGGTGGCGGCTCACACCACGAAGAGGTGTTTCCACACCATTGATGATAAACCCTTTGTTCGGGTCACAGGAAAAACTTCTGACACCAACACGCGCAGAAATTTCATCGTATGTTTCATTTCTTCTTTCCAGTCTTGCTGTTACTGTGTAAAGATATGGCGCATCAATTTCCCATTTGCTCACTTCCGGAACATATACAGTCGCTGCTGTGCTGTCTGCCGGACGGCATGCGCTTGCAACTTCTTTTCCTTCTGCATCACAGATGGAATATAATACTGTAAAGTTTTCGTCAGCTTCTTTTACATAAGAAACAAGATCAAAGGTTGCTCCGCCACAGTCACATGGCTTTGGTGTCACCTGGATTCCAGAACCTCCGTAATATTCCAGATCAAAATGTGCATCCGGTACGCTGATCAGATTGACGCCTCTGTACAGACCGCCGTAGAAGGTAAAGTCTGCAGACTGAGGATATACGCTTTCTTTTCTTTCATTGCTGCATGCTACAACCAGAAGATTTTCTCCCTCTTCCTTGCAAACTTCTGTAATATCTGCACGAAAAGTAGAATATCCGCCTTCGTGATATACCACTTCTTTTCCATTTACATAAACAGTTGCCTGCTGTCCTGCTGCCAGAATCTCCACAAACACTTTACCGTCGCCCAGTGGCTGTTTCGGTGTTTTAAAAGTCTTTGCATACCAGTATCTTCCCTTATCATAGCTTCCGTTTCCGTCATGGCCGTCAATGGCATTCCAGGTATGAGGAAGATTAACGGTCTGCCAGTCTGTTGGCATCACTTCCGGAAGTCCGACATCCTGCTGAATAAAAGCCCAGTCTTTGTTTAAATTAATCACATTACGCATGATTCATTCTCCTCTTCTTTGTATTTTTTCATCTTTTCGTAGCTTTTTTGCATTTCCTTTTGTATAATATTATATGTAGTTTTTTCGCAAAATAACAGTGATGATTTCCATTGTTTTTTGTATTATTTTCAGATTATATGAGGAAAACTTATGAAAAATGAACAAAGCATCAATTTAATAGAAAACATCTTACAGGCAAATTACATACCAGTATATCGTTTCACCCTTCCCTGTGAGCATCCTGACCAATTAGATTTGGGGCTTCGCAGTTATCTTTTAGGCATTTCCAACACTGTGGAGTTTTTCAATGGCGCTTTCGAAAAATTAAAGCCCCAAAAGATTTATTTCACCACAGATAAATTCCGCTGTACCTTTGTATTTCTCCTGCTTCCTGATGAGAAAACAGTTTTGCACTGCGGTCCTGTACTCTTTGAAAAAATTCAGGAGGAACGTTTTGAAGAAGTGTTTCAGACCCTCAACCTGCCGGAAACCTACCATGATGCACTGGAGGCTTATTACCAGAAACTTTGTTACCAGTCATCTTATCCCATGTTTGAAAGTCTGTTTCTGGAGCTTGGAAAAACCCTCTATGGCTCTGCCTGTGAAATTGTACACTCTAATGCCGACTTTTTTGACCACTGGAATGCAGCCTATGAAAATTGCCTGAGAGATACAGAACATCCTTTTTCCAATATTGATATGATTGAGCAGCGTTATGAATCGGAAAATGCCTTAATCAGCGCTGTAACATCCGGACGGGAAAGCAGGGCTATGGAAATGACTTCCCAATTTGGTACGCACTTCCTGCCAAAACGCACTACCAATAATTTAAGAGATATTAAGGATTACACCATTACTCTGAACACCCTCCTTAGAAAAGCAGCAGAAAAAGCCGGCGTGCATCCTATCCACATAGATTCTTATTCCAACTGCAATATCGCCATGTTGGAAAAGCTCACCTACATAGAAACAGACCTGGGCGCTGACCTGACCTTGAAATCCCTTTCCAGCCATCTGGGTGTAAACGCCAGTTATCTGTCTACCCTGTTTTCCAAAGAAATGGGAACTTCTCTCACAGACTACGTGAATAACCTGCGTATTTCTCATGCCAAAACCCTACTGGAAAACACAGATGCCCCCATTAAGTCTATTGCGCTAAGATGTGGTATTGGAGATATTCACTATTTCACACGTTTATTCAAGAGGATTTGCGGTGTGACACCAAAGGGGTATCGGGAAGCTGCAGGGAATATAAAGGAAAAAGCATCCCTCTTTTTGCTTTTGTTGTGTATAAATTGCTAGAATCCTACGCTGAAAAGGTGCACTTCCCCTACCCCATAGAGATTCTCTTTTTGAATCTATGCGGC
>ENA-OROR01000133-OROR01000133.1-human-gut-metagenome-genome-assembly--contig:-NODE-133-length-77069-cov-12.057353_pt1 | contig 77069 bp, 61 predicted proteins | sample MGYA00242135_ERZ509060 | MGnify/ENA primary metagenome ERZ509060 (study PRJEB26280, sample SAMEA2338742) | human gut metagenome | biome: human gut; feature: human-associated habitat; material: faeces... | reverse complement strand
CTTCGACCACTCCTCCTTCCCGAAGGAGGAGATTCGAGATAGAATCGACTTTTTAATCTCCCCCAATGGAGATACTACTGTTTTATTCATTTTTCATTCGAAATGAATAAAACAAGGTAAAAAGGAATGCTTTTTTGGTCATTTGGTCGAATGGTGGCTGTTCTGTGCCTGAAATCGATTAAATTTGTCATCGAAATACTCTAATGACTACTGGAATATGGATCATAATATCTTTTTGCTTGATATTTCGCATCTTACTAGCATCGACACATCTTTTTTTATAAAAGGAGAGATTGTTTTATCGGATAACATCGACACTTCTCCTCTGGAGCCTGTGGAACAGTTGCCGCAAAACAACTTTCCCGTTCAGGCGGGAATGTCTATCGTGTTGTTTTCTCTGGAGGGGGAGATGCATATACGGATTTCTTTGAAGGAATATGTCTTGCGTCCGAATATGTTTTGCGTTATAATCACGGGAATGATTTTTGAAGTCCTTTCCATCAATTATGACTTTCGTGGATTTATGATAGCTACCCGAACAGACTTTATGCCTACTACGGAAAAGACGACTCAGGTAATGTCTTTTTATAAATGTTTGCAGAATAGACACTGCTTCACTTTTGCAGAAAAGGAAGCGGGAGAATTTGTCCGGATCTATCGTTCTGCTAAAGCGACTTTGCAGGAGTCAGATCATCCTTTTACGATTCCTATGTTGCAGTCTTACGTACAGATTTTGTATTATAGAATGTTGCCTATAGTGATCAAGGAGGAAGAATCGCAAACGAAGTATTCGCGCACGCGGCAAGAGGAGATTTTTCAGCGTTTCATCGGCGAAGTGGAGAAGCATTACCGGCGGGAACGAAGTGTGAAGTTTTACGCGGACTCGTTGTGCATTTCTCCTAAATATCTTTCTACTGTAGTTTATAAAGTCAGCCGGCAATTGGCAGGGCAGTGGATTGATGCTTATGTAATACTTGAAGCAAAGACATTATTAAAATCGGGGAAGCTGACCATTCAGCAGATCAGCGAACAGCTGAACTTCTCGAATCAATCATTCTTCGGGAAGTTCTTTAAGCGCTGTGCTGGTATGTCTCCAAAGGATTATATGAACAGTTGATCTGTTATTTCTTAGAATCGGCAGCGGAGATCTATTCCGAATTGTACGGGACGTCCTTTCTGCATAAATCCTTTGTTCATCGTTTCAAAGTAGAAGGCTGCATAGTCTTTGTCCAGGAAGTTGCGTGCCCAGAAGCTGATCATTGCATTCCCTTTTTCAAGATTGGCACGCCAGTTCAGTGTGCCGTAGAAGGCTTGGCTGACGTCATTTTGTTCGGTCCAGTAGATGCGTCCGGCAGCATTGTAGTTTGCTTGGAATACAATGCGGTCGAAGATGGAACGGGAGCTACAGGTGATGGCGTATTCTCCTCCGATATTAAGTGTATGCTTGGGGACGAAGGGAACATATTTGCCGTTGTAGTCAGCTTTTACTGTTAGGTTGCCATCCTTGTCTGCTTCATTTATAATATAGTCGGTAAAGGTGGCATACGTATATCCGTAACTTGCGTTCAGACTTAGTTCGTTGGTCACGCTGGCACGGAGGGATGCTTCTGCACCGTAGCTGTTGCTTTTGCCTGCATTGATTGTGGTACGTCCAAGACCGCTGCCGATAAATTGAGAGAGTTGCTGGTCACGGGTATCCATATAGAAAGCTGCAAGGTCGGCCCAGAGTTTTCCTTCCCACAAAGTGAGATGAGTACCCACTTCATAATTCCATGAATATTCCGGTTTATAGGTGGTTGCATCTTTTACTTCGGGTATAGCAGGCATTTTGTCTCCTATCATTCCTTCAATCAATGTGCTGTATTTTTCGAACTCCGCGCTTTTTTTTATGGCTTCTACCATCGAGTGCGCTTGTTGCCCGGTGATTATATCAGAAAACATTTGGACATTATAGCCTCCCGAACGGTAACCTTTGGATACTGTAGCGTAAACGTTATTGCCTTTGCTCCATTCGTATTGTAAGGCAAACTTGGGTAATAATTGGACATAATCTTCAGATAGTTTACCATTGTAGGCAGCGTCTGCTACCAGGTCTTTGGCGGTAATAACCATAGGGCCCATGGCAAAGTTGAAGTCGAAGTTGAGTGGGTCGCTTGCCGAATTGTACTTCATACTCATCTTTTCGTAGTCTAGACGAAGACCTATAGTGAAGGATAGTCCTTTGGTAAAAAGGTTATTGAAGGTTGATTGATGAAAAATGGCTCCGTTCCATATTGGAGTATCAAAGTTGCCACTGACTCTTAACGTAGGGTTAAGAACACTCATGCTCATCTTAGGTGCTTTATTCCCTAAATTTTCAAAGATGCTGTTGGTATTTCCTTCAATAGTTTCTTTTACCCCGTCTTCTTTGAAGGTAACAGGCCCGTCTGTATTCAATGTCTGATAGAATCCAAAGATACCTGTTGTCCATTCCCACTTACGGTTGGGCTTCGATTTAAGCACAATTTCTTCTGAAATAGTATTTAGTTTCTGCTTCTGGGTAAGATTGAATATGTTCTTTTCAGTAAAGTCCTGGTCGAGAAACATTCGGTCTTTCAGATGCTGATAACCGGTAACAGCGCTTAGGATGAAATTCTTGGCTTGATATTCGACATTAAATCCTGCATTCAGCAGGTTACGGTAGTAGTTGCTTCTATCATTATAGGCAATCTTTCCGATCATTTCTTCCCGTTCTTCAGTCTTTCCCTTGTTGAGGCCTTCCTGGGTGATGCCTGTGTAAAAGTAAGGATATCCTCCTTGGTCACTATATTCGTAGCTGACATTCAAGTCTAGTTTAAGGTTATCTTTCGGCAGATAAATACCTCTGAACCGTCCACCTCCTGCATTGCCTTTGTCTACCCGTTCATTATTGCGTGCAGAGTTTTGATAGAATCCTCCGGTATGTTCGTAGAATCCTCCGGTAGAAAAGGCGAATTGGTCGGATATACGGTGGTAATGTGTTAACGATACATTGTAGTCGTTATAAGTTGCTGCTCCCATACGGATATCTGTACCTTGATATGTGAAAGGTGACTTGGTGTGTACCTTGATCAGCCCACCCATTGTATTACGTCCATACAAAGTTCCTTGCGGACCGCGGAGTACATCAATACGTTCTATGTCGGAGTAGTTGAAATCGAAAGCTGATTTATCGATATAGGGGATGTTGTCTACATAGAGTCCGATAGCCGGTGTGTTGATACGTGAACCAATCCCTCGAATATAGATAGAAGTAGTCAGCTTTGATCCATACTCCGGAATGAAAATATTCGGAATGAGTCCGGATAATCTTTTCACGGAGTTCACTTGGTTAGCCTGCATGTCTTTCTGTGACAATACAGTTGTAGCTGCCGGCAGCTCACGTAGTTTCCGGTTTTCTTTCGGAGTGGCGATCACTACCACTTCTTCGATGTCTACTACTTTAAGAGAATCTTTAGGGAAATCTTCAGCCCATGTTGTTCCTGTCATCAGGAGTGCGAGGGCAATCATAATATTCTTTGTTTTCATTCGCAGTTAATTTGTCTGGTGCAAAGTAACGGCAAATATATAAGGTAGGCAATCCTCATTTATTAGGATTATGCTTCATTTTTTAAGAAGTCAGATTCGGTCCGCCTCTATGTATCCGTTCATTACGGCATAGATGGTTAATCCTGATACAGACTTGATTCCAAGTTTTTCCGTGATGTTTTTCCTGTGGGTGATGACGGTAGTCAGACTGATATTCAGTTTGTCGGCAATCTCTTTGTTGATTAATCCTTTGGTAATCAGTACCAGCACCTCTATTTCACGGGCAGATAAGATTTCCTGATGTACCTCCGGCATGGCAATCGGAGGCATATCTTTTACAGGATAGCCGTTGTGGTGTGCATGTTGATGAAGCTTCAAAAGACTTTTCACCAGTTTTTCTTCGGGTTCGTAGATATTGAGCACAGGCACACCCGACAGTTGGAATTGCGGGCTGTCACTGGCCAGCACAATTGTTTTTCGCTTTCGGGGGAGGAAGAAGGCATTGTGTTCAACATAGATTTGCGCCGAGATGAAGTAGTGGGCATACATGTCCGGAGTATCATCCATTAGTTCATTGAAACTATGGAAGGTGCGGATGGTTGCCATTGGGATAATCTCTTCCAATATACTTTTCAGTCCGAGACAAGTGAGGGTGTTGGACTCGATAATGGCTATTTCAGGTTTATTATTCATCTTATCGCTGAGTTTTTACTGTTGGTTTATATAATTAGCTACCGCTTCCGCACACCGTTCTCCATCTACTCCTGCCGAAACAATTCCACCTGCATACCCTGCACCTTCTCCGCAGGGAAACAGTCCGCGAACAGTGACGTGCTGTAACGTCTCCTTATCCCGTACGATGCGGACTGGCGAAGAAGTGCGGGTTTCCACACCAATCATCACCGCTTCATTCGTAAGGAAACCATGACTGCTACGCCCGAACTGCTGAAAACCGAGAGATAACCTTTTGCTGATAAAGTCCGGCATCCAAAAATGAAGCGGGGAAGAAACCAATCCCGGACTATATGAAGACTCCGGTAAATCATAGCTTAACTTCTTGCGGGTAAAGTCCAGCATACGTTGTGCCGGTGCCGTTTGGCGCCTGCCACCCTGCAACCAGCATTGACGTTCCAACTCCTCCTGAAAGTGAAGGGGAGTAAGTTGAGTATTGAGAGTCGAGAGCTGAGAATTGCTCAGCAATGGGTTAATGGCTAATAACTGCTCATTTTGTTGCGCAGCCCATTCTCCATTCTCCATTTTCCATTCTCCATTAATTAAATCTTCCGGTTGAATCTCTACCACCATTCCCGAGTTACTCCAACGCGATCCGCGGTTAGAAGGAGACATTCCGTTTACTACAACTTGTTCCGGGCCGCTGGCGGCAGGAACAATGAAACCGCCGGGACACATACAGAAGCTATAGACTCCTCTGCCTTCAGCTTGTGTCACGAAGCTGTATTCGGCAGCAGGAAGGTATTTCCCCCGTCCGTTCTTATTATGGTATTGTATCTGGTCGATCAGCATAGCCGGATGTTCCAGCCGGACACCGACAGCGATTCCTTTGGCTTCTATCGTAACACCGTTTGCAGCCAGCCAGCGATATACATCTCTTGCGGAATGTCCGGTTGCCAGTATCACAGGACCGAGAAAAGTCTTTCCTGTGTTGGTTTCAATACCTTTGATTTCGTTGTTCTCAATAATCAGTGCATCCATTCTGGTCTGAAAATGCACTTCTCCGCCGCACTCGATAATCGTATTTCGCATATTCTCAATGACACGCGGGAGTTTGTCTGTCCCAATGTGAGGATGGGCATCGGCCAGTATAGCCGCAGAAGCTCCGTGCTGACAGAATACGTTCAGTATCTTGTCTACATTTCCTCTTTTCTTGCTGCGGGTGTAAAGTTTTCCATCCGAATAGGCTCCTGCACCTCCTTCACCAAAGCTATAGTTCGATTCCGGATTTATGGTATGTTCTCTGCTGATTTGTGCCAGATCCTTTTTCCGTTCGCGCACATCTTTTCCCCGTTCTACGATAACCGGACGTAGTCCGAGTTCGATGAGGCGTAAGGCGGCAAACAGTCCGCCGGGACCGGCACCGACTATGATAACCTGTGGCTTGCCTTCCACATTATTATATATAGTGCGTTCGTATTCATCCTCCTTGGGCATCTCATTGATGTATGCCCGTACTTTCAGGTTGACAAAGATAGTCCGTTGACGTGCATCGATGCTCCGTTTCAGTATTCGGGTAGCAGTGATATTACGCAGGTTAATGCCTTTTTCTTTAGATATATATTCTTTCAGTCGCTGTTCGTTTGCTGCGATTTCGGGAAGGATGCGGAGTTGGTATTCTTGTGTCATGGATTTATATTAATTTAAACTTATCCGAAGAGTGCTCTGAATGCCTCTTCTACCTTTCTTACAGGTACTAATTCTATTTTTAGTTTTTGGGTGTCAATCCCTTGCAGATTATACTTAGGAAGCAGGAACCGTTTGAATCCTAACTTTTCCGCTTCTCCGATTCGCTGCTCTATTCGATTCACGGGGCGTATCTCTCCCGACAGACCGATTTCTCCTGCCATACAGACTTCCGGTTCGACAGCCGCATCCATATTGGAAGAAAGGATGGCACTGATCACTGCCAGGTCAATAGCCGGATCATTCACCTTCAATCCTCCGGCAATATTCAGAAACACATCTTTCTGCGCAAGCTTGAAGCCTACGCGCTTTTCGAGGACAGCCAGAAGCATATTCATTCTCCGTATATCAAAGCCGGTTGCCGACCGTTGAGGATTTCCATAGACGGCAGAACTTACCAAAGCCTGTGTCTCAATCAGGAACGGGCGTACTCCCTCGATAGCAGAAGCAATCGCTACTCCGCTCATCCCTTCATGATCCTGACTTAACAGCAACTCCGAAGGATTGCTGACCTGACGTAATCCGTCCTGACGCATTTCGTAAATACCTAGTTCGGCAGTACTTCCGAATCGGTTCTTGATGCTTCGCAGAATACGGTACATATAATGCTGGTCTCCTTCAAACTGGAGAACTGTATCTACAATATGCTCCAGTACCTTTGGGCCTGCAATACTGCCTTCTTTATTTATATGTCCGATTAGCAGGACCGGCGTATGCGTTTCCTTGGCAAAACGGAGAATCGATGCCGAACATTCCCTTACCTGGGCAATGCTTCCGGGAGATGATTCTATATTTTCTGTGGAAATAGTCTGTATGGAGTCGATAATGACCAGGTCGGGACTGGTGTTCTTGATATGCACGTAAATCTGTTCAAGTGAAGTTTCACAAACGATCAGACAGTCGCTGGAGACTTCCGAAAGGCGGTCGGCGCGTAGTTTCAGCTGTCGTGCGCTCTCTTCACCGGATACATAGAGAATCTTCTTGTCCGGCATACGCAAGACAGTCTGCATGACGAGTGTCGATTTTCCGATTCCCGGTTCGCCGCCGATCAAAACCAGAGAGCCGGGCACAAGTCCTCCGCCCAATACACGATTCAGTTCGTCGTCGTGCATATTGATGCGCGGCTCATCATCGGCTTCTATTTCGCTGAGGATAACAGGTTTCGCTTTCTGCGTCTCGATGCCCGATACCGGACGGCGGTTGGTCGTTTCTTTCCGTACGATTTCTTCTACATACGTATTCCATTCTCCGCACGACGGACACTTACCCACCCATTTCGGTGATTCCTGCCCGCAGTTACTGCATACATATACGGTTTTTTCTTTTGCCATTTTCTTTTTCCTTTAATATAAGAACCCGAATGCCCATAACGGAATTTTGTTTCCTGCTGAATATTCTATATCATCTGCGGCTATAAATGCCTGTTTGCTGCCAGCTATCTGTTTTCCGTCCTTACTTTTTCCGCCAACTTCTATTGTGTATTTGCTGTCTATCGTGTAGTCTGCACGACGTGTACAGTATTCTACTCTATGCTGATAAGAAAGTTGGTTCACCATAAACACTTCTCTCAATGTGCCCTTGTCCACATCCTTGAAAGTCAGCGCATAAAGTAAATTGGTATTTTCCATGTATATCTTATCCGGTTTTTGTAGCTTTTTGATAGAGTCATTGTCCGAATAAAGAAGATGAATTAACTTAGCTCTGTCCAAATATTGCAGATAGGCCAGAATGGTGGTACGCGAGAGTTCTGCCAGGGCAGAGAGCTTAGTGATATCCACCATAAACGGAACTTCGGAGGAAAGGATGCCTAACAGGCTTTTCAATTTCCGTACATTACTGATATCTACTCCGCATTGTTGGGGAAGTTCAATCTCAAGTATCAAATTCGTTATATTCTCGATTCGTGTATAATACTCAGCATTTCCTTCCAGATAAAAAGGATAATACCCATGTTTCAGATAATCCTCAAAATGAGCCAGTGGTCTGCATTGGGAGTTGACCTCATTGCAAATTCCGTCACTGCTCTCCAAGATCTCTTCCAATGTATAGGGACGGATATGAATCTGATGAAATAGCTTTAGATATTCACGGTAAGAGAGTCCTTGCATATTGTATGATATGCATCGGCGTGACAAATCTGCTTCTGCATTCAGAAGTTGAAGTAAGGAGGAGCCTGTGAATACTATTTTCAGTTCGGGAAACTCGTCATATATATTTTTAATCTCCTTGCTCCAGGATGGATATTTATGTACTTCATCCAGAAAGAGACATTTGCCTCCTTTCAGATAAAACTGTTCAGCCAATTCGCTAAGCGTATGTTGAGTGAAATACAGACTATCCAGGCTTGTGTATAAGGCGCTCTGACTATCGTTTGCATAATGAAGTTTCAGGTATTGAAGCATTAAAGTCGTTTTTCCGACTCCACGTGCTCCGCGGATGGCAATCAGTCGGTTATCCCAATTGATTGTATCCATCAAGCTCCTGATATAAGTAGTGGAAGTGGCTGTTAGTAACCTTTTATATCTTCTGATTAGTGTATCCATATCCTTATTTGTTTTCTATGGAATACAAAAATAGGCATAATTTGTTCAACGCGCAAAACAAATTCGGATAAAATCTGTTCAACGCATTAAACAAAAGGTTCTTATAGAGTGATCTCACCAGCTATCGACCGATTCATACGATCACGAACTTCATCCGGAGTATATCCGTGTCCCAATAAGAACATCAATTTAGTCACGGCCGACTCTGTCGTACTGTCATATCCGGAGACCACTCCTGCCTGTAGCAGCTGGTACCCCGTTTCGTAACGTTCCATCTCCACCATTCCGGCATTGCACTGGGTTACATTGACAATGACAATCCCCTGCGCACTGGCCTGGCAAAGCCTGCGGATAAACCATTCCTTTCGGGGAGCATTGCCGGAACCATACGTTTCGAGTACGACCGCCTTTAATCCTTTGGTCCCTAACATCGTAGCTACTACATTCTCCTGAATGCCGGGGAATAACTTGAGAACCACGATGTTCGTATCCAATAAATAATGTGGCACTAACTCCTGCTTGCTTTTGTTGACATGAATCTGTGCCTGATTATATTTAATGTGAATACCCGCTTCCGCCAATACCGGATAATTGAATGAGCGGAATGCGTTGAAATTTTCCGCGTTCATCTTTGTCGTACGGTTCCCCCTCATCAGATGATTCTCGAAGAAGATGCAGACTTCCGGAACGAGTGCTTTCCCGTCCTTATCCTGTGCGGCGGCAATTTCGATACTTGTCATCAGGTTTTCCTTTCCGTCCGTGCGGAGCACCCCTATCGGGAGTTGGGAACCCGTAAGGATCACAGGTTTGTCCAGTCCTTCCAGCATAAAACTCAGGGCGGAGGCTGTATAAGCCATCGTATCCGTTCCGTGCAAAATGACGAAGCCATGATAGAGATCATAGTTCTCGTGAATAATGTGTACCAGCTTTCTCCACATATCGGGTTCCATGTCCGAAGAGTCCATCGGAGGGTCAAACTGATAAGTATCAATCGGGAAGTTGAATTTTTGCAATTCGGGGATATGCCTCTGGAGTTGCTCGAAGTTGAAGTTCTCCAATGCGCCTGTTGCGGTGTTTTCAATCATTCCAATTGTTCCACCGGTGTATATTAACAATACGGAAGTATTTAACGGGGTCATATGCTGGTTTTATGCTGTTGTTTTTGCAAATATAATAATATAAACGATATATAAATAGCAAAATGTCATAAAAGTACAAGGCTTTTATGGGAGGGAAAAGAGACGGGATGTTCTTTTTATCAGAAAAAAACCGAAAAAAGTGATAGATTGAACGTTTTTATTATTACTTTTGCGACACTTATCAAAAACAATGGTAGAAACAGAGACTATGATGAAGTACTATCCACATACAGTCACATCCATGTGTACCATGACCCTTTGGGGTTAATGGATAGTATTTGTGTATCTACGTGATTCACGCCTGTGTAAGTAGGCAAAACTCAATTTTAATTTTTTCGTAAACAACCAATCACCCTGTAATAACTATACTCGAGGGGATTGTATTTAAATATGTATCTTCATGAAAGTAATGAAATTCGGCGGAACGTCCGTAGGTTCCGTGAACAGCATTTTAAGTGTAAAGAGAATTGTAGAGTCGGCCGGCGAGCCGGTAATTGTAGTTGTTTCCGCGTTAGGGGGCATCACTGACAAATTGATTAATACATCGAAGATGGCGGCAGCCGGAGATTCGGCCTACGAAGGAGAGTTCCGCGAAATCGTCTATCGTCATGTGGAGATGATTAAAGAAGTGATTCCTGCCGGAGCAGGGCAAGTGGCATTGCAACGTCAGATTGGCGAATTGCTGAATGAGTTGAAAGACATTTTCCAGGGTATCTATCTGATCAGAGACCTTTCCCCGAAAACATCGGATACCATTGTCAGCTATGGCGAACGCCTTTCGTCCATCATCGTTGCCGAACTGATCGATGAGGCAAAATGGTTTGATTCACGTACTTTTATCAAGACTGAAAAGAAGCATAATAAACATACGATTGATGCTGATCTGACTAATCAGTTAGTAAAAGAGGCTTTCCATTCCATTCCGAAAGTATCGTTGGTTCCCGGATTTATTTCTTCGGATAAGGTGTCGGGAGACGTAACGAATCTCGGTCGTGGTGGTTCGGATTATACGGCTGCCATTATTGCCGCAGCGCTCGATGCCAGCAGTCTGGAGATATGGACCGATGTAGACGGCTTTATGACTGCCGATCCGCGTGTGATCTCAACTGCCTATACTATTTCCGAATTGAGCTATGTAGAAGCAACCGAACTTTGTAACTTCGGTGCGAAAGTTGTTTATCCGCCGACGATCTATCCGGTATGTCATAAGAATATTCCTATTATAATAAAGAATACGTTCAATCCTGACGGAGTGGGAACAGTTATCAAGCAAGAGACTTCCAATCCGCAGAGTAAGGCCATTAAAGGTATTTCCTCTATCAATGATACGAGTCTGATCACTGTTCAGGGGCTGGGTATGGTAGGTGTGATCGGTGTAAACTACCGTATCTTCAAGGCTTTGGCAAAGAATGGAATCAGTGTATTCCTTGTTTCGCAGGCTTCATCAGAGAACAGTACCTCTATCGGTGTTCGGAACGCTGATGCCGATCTGGCTTGTGAAGTGCTGAATGAAGAATTTGCGAAAGAGATCGAGATGGGAGAGATTTCTCCGATCCTTGCAGAGAGAAATCTGGCTACGGTGGCAATCGTTGGCGAGAATATGAAGCATACACCGGGTATAGCAGGGAAGCTCTTCGGTACACTGGGACGTAATGGTATCAATGTAATCGCTTGTGCGCAGGGAGCTTCGGAAACCAACATTTCTTTTGTTGTCGATTCCAAGTCATTGCGTAAATCTCTGAACGTTATCCATGACTCTTTCTTCCTGTCCGAATATCAGGTATTGAATCTCTTTATCTGTGGTATCGGTACGGTTGGCGGCAGTCTGGTAGAACAGATTCGTTGCCAGCAACAGAAACTGATGATGGAGAACGGATTGAAGTTGCACGTCGTAGGTATCATCGATGCTGCGAAAGCCATGTTCAGTCGTGAGGGATTTGACCTTGCCAATTTCCGTGAGGAGTTGCAGAAGAAAGGCAAGGATAGTAACTTGCTGACGATCCGTGACGAAATAGTCGGAATGAATATCTTCAACTCCGTATTCGTGGATTGTACGGCAAGCCCCGACATTGCATCACTTTACAAAGACCTTTTACAGCACAACGTTTCCGTAGTGGCAGCCAATAAGATCGCTGCGTCTTCGGCTTACGAGAACTATCGCGAACTGAAAACGATTGCCCGTCAACGGGGTGTGAAGTACCTGTTTGAAACAAACGTAGGTGCGGGACTGCCGATTATCAATACCATTAACGACCTGATTCACAGTGGTGATAAGATACTGAAGATTGAAGCTGTACTTTCGGGTACATTGAACTATATCTTTAATAAGATCAGCGCTGACATTCCTTTCAGCCGCACGATCAAGATGGCACAGGAAGAACGCTATTCCGAACCGGACCCGCGTATCGACCTGAGCGGAAAAGACGTGATCCGCAAACTGGTGATTCTGGCACGTGAAGCCGGATATCATATCGAGCAGGAAGACGTAGAAAAGAATCTCTTTGTCCCGAACGACTTCTTCGAAGGTTCGCTGGACGACTTCTGGAAACGAGTGCCGAGCCTCGACGCAGATTTCGAAGCCCGTCGTCAGGTATTGGAGAAAGAACATAAACATTGGCGCTTTGTTGCCAAACTGGAAGACGGAAAAGCTTCTGTCGGCCTTCAGGAAGTGGGCGCCAACCATCCGTTCTACGGACTGGAAGGCAGCAACAACATCATCTTGCTGACTACGGAACGCTATAAAGAATATCCGATGATGATTCAAGGATACGGTGCCGGTGCCGGAGTAACGGCTGCGGGAGTATTCGCTGATATCATGAGTATCGCAAACGTTTAAATAAGGGGTGTTAAAATGAAGTATATTATCATACTGGGAGACGGAATGGCCGACTGGCCAGTGAAGTCATTGGGGGACAAGACGCTCCTGCAATATGCGAAGACGCCTTATATGGATAAGTTAGCCCGCATGGGACGCAATGGACGTTTGATAACTGTTGCCGAAGGTTTCCATCCGGGTAGTGAGGTTGCCAATATGTCCGTGTTGGGATATAATCTTCCGAAAGTATACGAAGGACGCGGGCCGCTCGAAGCAGCCAGTATCGGTGTAGACCTGAAACCGGGAGAAATGGCGATGCGTTGTAATCTGATTTGTGTGGAAGGAGAGATTCTGAAGAATCACTCTTCCGGACATATATCTACGGAAGAAGCGGATGTACTGATCCAGTATCTGCAAGAGAAGCTGGGAAATGACCGCGTACGCTTCCATACAGGAGTTCAGTATCGTCATCTGCTCGTTATCAAGGGGGGGAATAAAGAACTGGATTGCACCCCTCCGCACGATGTCCCGTTGAAACCTTTCCGCCCGTTGATGGTGAAACCCTTAGTGCCGGAAGCACAGGAAACGGCGGACCTTATCAATGATCTTATTCTTAAATCACAGGAACTGCTGAAGAACCATCCGTTGAATCTGAAACGGATGTCGGAAGGCAAGGACCCTGCAAACAGCATCTGGCCCTGGAGCCCCGGCTATCGTCCGCAGATGCCTACTTTCTCCGAAACCTTTCCGCAAGTAAAGAAAGGAGCAGTTATTTCCGCTGTCGACTTGATTAACGGAATCGGATATTATGCCGGCTTACGCCGCATTGCGGTAGAGGGAGCCACCGGACTGTATAATACAAATTATGAGAATAAAGTAGCTGCCGCCCTGGAAGCACTGAAGACGGATGATTTCGTTTATCTTCATATCGAAGCCAGCGATGAGGCGGGACACGAAGGAGATATCGACCTGAAGCTCCTGACGATAGAGAACCTCGACAAACGTGCTGTAGGTCCTATCTACGAAGCAGTGAAGGATTGGGACGAGCCTGTGGCGATTGCCGTATTGCCCGACCATCCCACTCCCTGCGAGCTTCGCACCCATACTTCCGATCCTATACCGTTCCTTATCTGGTATCCGGGCATCGAACCGGATGAAGTGCAGGCGTATGACGAGATATCGGCTTGCGACGGTAGTTACGGTGTGCTGAAAGAAGATGAGTTTATAAAAGAATTTATGAATCAAAAGAATATCCAATGAAATACTATAGTACAAATAAACAAGCGCCGATGGCTTCTTTGCAGGAGGCTGTAGTAAAAGGGCTTGCCGCCGACAGAGGGCTTTTCATGCCAATGACTATCAAGCCTCTTCCCCAAGAATTTTACGATACGATAGATACTTTGTCTTTTCAGGAGATTGCTTATCGTGTAGCCGATGCTTTCTTTGGCGAAGACATCCCTGCCGATATACTGAAACAAATAGTGTACGATACATTGAGTTTTGATGTACCGTTGGTGAAAGTGACGGACAACATCTATTCTCTGGAACTTTTCCACGGACCGACTCTGGCTTTCAAAGATGTAGGCGGCCGTTTTATGGCACGTTTGCTGGGCTACTTCATCAAGAAAGAAGGGCAGAAGGATGTGAATGTGCTGGTAGCGACTTCCGGTGATACGGGAAGTGCCGTTGCCAACGGTTTTCTGGGTGTGGAAGGTATTCATGTATATGTACTTTACCCGAAAGGAAAAGTCAGCGAAATACAGGAGAAACAGTTCACTACTTTGGGACAGAATATCACCGCTCTCGAAGTGGACGGAACGTTTGATGATTGTCAGGCACTGGTAAAAGCTGCTTTCATGGATAAGGAACTGAACGAACATCTGTCACTGACTTCCGCCAATTCTATCAATGTAGCCCGCTTTCTGCCGCAAGCATTCTATTATTTCTATGCTTATGCACAGCTGAAGCGTGCCGGAAAAGCCGATAATGCCGTGATTTGTGTTCCTAGCGGAAACTTCGGAAACATCACAGCCGGATTGTTCGGCAAAAAGATGGGCTTGCCTGTCAAACGTTTTATTGCTGCCAACAATCGCAACGATATATTCTATCAATACCTGCAAACAGGTAAATATAATCCCCGCCCATCCGTTGCAACCATTGCCAACGCTATGGACGTGGGTGATCCGAGCAACTTTGCCCGTGTGCTTGACTTGTATGGCGGTTCTCATGCCGATATTTCTGCAGAGATTTCGGGAACTACATATACCGACGAGCAGATTCGCGAAACTGTGAAAGAAACCTGGAAGGAACATCATTACCTGCTCGATCCTCATGGAGCTTGCGGTTATCGCGCTTTGCAAGAAGGACTGAAACAAGGCGAAACGGGAGTCTTCCTTGAAACTGCTCATCCTGCTAAATTCCTGGAAACTGTAGAAAGTATCATTGGCGAAGCGGTAGAAATACCTGCCAAGTTGCAGGAATTTATGAAAGGGGAGAAGAAGAGCTTGCAAATGACGAAAGAATTTGCAGACTTCAAGAAGTATTTGCTTTCTGTTTGATTGGGTTGTTAAAGCAAGGTATAAAAGAAATAATTATGCAAGATATAGTAAACGGACGCTGTGGTTGGTGTGGAACCGACGAACTGTATGTGAAATATCATGATCAGGAGTGGGGAAATTTGGTGACTGACGACAAGACGCTGTTTGAGTTTCTTGTGCTGGAAAGTGCCCAGGCGGGGCTGAGCTGGATAACCATCCTCAGAAAACGGGAGGGTTATCGCAAAGCCTTTTGCGATTTTGATGTCGAACGGGTGGCACAGATGACTGATGAAGATGTAGAACGGTTAATGCACTTTGAAGGCATTGTGAAAAACCGTCTGAAAATCAAATCGACCATTACCAACGCCAGACAATTCCTTGCTATACAAAAGGAGTTCGGTAGTTTTTACGACTACACTCTCTCATTCTTTCCCGACAGAAAGCCTATTGTCAATACCTTTTGTTCATTGAGCGAGATTCCGGCATCTTCTCCCGAATCCGATGCAATGAGTAAGGACATGAAAAAGCGCGGATTCAAATTCTTTGGAACAACGATTTGTTATGCTCACTTACAGGCTTCGGGATTTATCAACGATCACTTGAAGGATTGTATTTGCCGGAAAAAATAAATGACGTGCGGAAATAATTCAAATCTGTTTAGGAATGAACTAAACAGTAGTACACAATAGTAACTCCATTCTCCTCCTTCCCGAAGGAGGAGAATGGAAGATAGAACCGACTATCATTTAGCTCATAACAATACGAAAAGGAATAAATTGCTTTGAGCCGCTCTACTAGAGAATTGAAATATCCAAAATTGCTGTCATCTGTCACCAAATGATAGATAACGCACTGATTATAAACTAATAAAGAGGTGACAGCACAGCGTGACGGCATTGTGACAGCATATTTTGCTATCACAATGCCGTCACGCTGTGTTATTATATCCTGCTACAATAATATACTGACCTCTTGGAATGATAAGTCAGGAATATCTTAGCTTAGTTAGTTTCCATGCAATGAAACTATAGTTCCAAAGCCTTGAAACCAATAGTTTCAAGCTGAAGAAACTTTAGTTCCAAACTGCAGAAACTAAAGTTTCAAGCGCTGGAAACTCTAGTTCCAAGGCCGTGAAACTAAAGTTTCATTAGGCAAAAAAATAATAGTTCCACAGTAGGAAACTATCAGTAGTAAGGCAGATGAAAGAATATTTTTCCGGAACAGGGATTTAATAAGCAAGGAATACTAAATATTCTCCTGTACAATGAATGGTAAACTCATCTGCTGTTGCTTCATTAAGTGTTCCCTGCCACCAGTTGCTGAAGTCGCTTAGCGGATAAAACAATCCTTCTCCTTTTAATCCTTCAGCTCCAAAATTGATGATAGAGACCTGCTGACCGGGATGTGAGGCAAAACTTTGCGTATCACTCACAGGAATAAATGTCCCGTAATCAGTGACTGTCCGTACTTCCATACCACTTTTCATATACTCCATGAGCAGGCTGATGTTTCCTAATGTATGATCTTCCCGTTTGCCGGTAGCACCTACGATGGCGATTTTCCGTATCCCTTTACTTTGCAGATAATGGACAGCTTTGGTCTGATCATTCGTCTCCTGATCCGAAATTTGAAGGATAATAGAGGAAAAACGCTTTTTATATTCCGGCAGGAGCGAGTCTCCATCGCCTATAATCACGTCGGGAGTATGTCCGCGGGAAATATATTCATTGGCGGCCCCGTCGCAACAAACGACGAATTGGGCTTCTGCCAAAAGACGCAGGGGAAGTTCGTGCGCAGGATATTCGCCGTTGGCAAGTATGACGGCTTCGGGGATATAGTGTTCGTTTATCATTGTATGCTCATTAATTTTTTCCATTTGAAGTAGCCAAAGATAGCTATAATGGAGTAAAGTCCGTACAATGCGGAGGTGAAATAGAGATCTTTATAGATATAAAGTCCGCAACAGACGATGTCGACAAGAATCCAGGCAAACCATTGCTCGATGTATTTGCGTGCCAGCATCCACATTCCGACAATGCTCAACGCCGTTGTGAAGCTGTCCAGCCACGGAACGTTACTGTCTGTGTATTCGATAAGTATCCGGGCGATGCCGACGAAAGACAAGATAAACACAAGGAATAGTGGCAGGTAACATTTCCACGGGGTATGTATAATGGGGAGGCTTTTCTTTTCCCCGTGTCCCCACATCCAGAAGAACCATCCGTAGATGGCAGCTATCAGATAGTAGATGTTGATGCCGAAGTCGGCATACAGCCCCGCATCGTAATAAACAAAGATATAAATGGCCGGCATGATGATGCCCGCCAGCCACAGATAGATACTGGCGCGATACTCCAGCCACAGGTAGATAATACCGATAAATGTACCGAATATCTCCAGATAATTCATTTCCATATTTGCTTATTTATTCGTTCTCTACGCCGGCATTACCCGGATCAGATTCTATGGGTATGTTCTCAGCCTGTCATGTTAGGGCACCCCTATTGCGTGAATCGGCGGTAAAATTACGAATTTAGCAGAAGGAAAACAAGGAATCATGTAAAAACAAGTCCTCCGTTGAAAAAACGAAGAGGAGATTTCAGCGGCATTTTTGCAATGCCGTGAAATCTCCTCTTCTCCTCATTTGTCGTGTATTATAAAATTTCTTTTTCTTTGGTCAATTGCTCTTCATATAGCGTGTTACCGATCGTATATTTGAGGCTGAACTTTTTGGCGGTTGTGTTGTAGGTACTTTCTCCTGAGTCAATGATTGCCGGTCCGTTTTCAGCATCCCATGCTTTGATAGAAACTTTCTTTACATCATTAGTGCCTTCCACTATCTGATCCGTGATGGTCAGTTCTATTGTACCCGTTTGGATATCAGCCTTCTCGTCGCTCTCGTTGTTCATGGCATAGAATAGTCTGACAGTGTTGACTCCGGTAGGCTTAATCGTTTTAGGCTTCTGAATCGTCTTCGGAGTTTCTCCTTCTAAGGTGGTATGCCCACTCATCTGGTAACTGCCCGAATATTCATTCTTTAATTTTAATAGAACCAGCATTTTATATCCGGATGTACTTACCGGATATCCTGTTGTACTTTCTATTTCGACGGGGATGACATATGACTGGTCAATTTTCAGACTTGCTGTTTTTATCAACACAGGAACTTCGGTGGAAATACCTTCAGCATGCTTGATTACCGTATTCTCCAAAGAAGGAATGGAATATAAATCAGTATCCAGTGATTTATAATATTTGTCCTCATTCAGAACGGTCCAGTATTTTTTATTGTAAATATCTACCAACTCTTCGTTGATCTTCATCTTTACGTTCACATCTCGGTCTAATGCTAATGTACCGGAACTGCTGACCGTGAAATAAGTTTTCACTTCTTCGTTACTGTAGCTTACTTCTGTGGTCCATACTCGGTTGTAAGCACCGATCAGGTAGATTTCTTTCTGATATTGTTCTTTTTCAAGCAGGTCTTTTTCACAAGAAGTGATGGAGAGTGTTAACAAAGAACAGACCACTATTTTGTATATTGATCTCATTATATGTTCAATTTTATATGATTAATAATCAGTTATATGATGGAAAGGGGAAAGTTACCAATCTCCGAATCCGTCCCATCCTGGATTTTGTTTCAGTTTGGCATTTTTATCCAATACGGCTCTCGGAATAGGATAGAAGTACATCTTCCTGTCAAAGCTGCGTAATGCATACTTATGAACTACATTGACAACAGTATAGAATTGGTCTCTTTCGGTTGTCTTCTTAGTAACGTCCATACCTTGTACCGGTTTGTTTTCTTCTGTTTCTGCTAGTCCCCAACGACGCAGGTCATGATATCTTCTTCCTTCGCACGCAAATTCGATCATACGTTCGCGGATGATTAACTGACGCATCTTCACTTGATCGCTTGCATCGGCAAGGGTGATGCCCGGCAATCCGGCACGGTAACGAATCATGTTGAAGTAGTACATGATTTCCTCCGGATTATACAAAACATGATAAGTGGTGTTATCTGCCGCTTCCGTATATTCCGGTTCTCCTTTCAGTTCATTCAATGCTTCTACATAGTTCAACAGTATTTCCGCATATCTGAAGACAGGGAATGTTTTTGGTTTTATTTTAGCACCTGTATGACTGGTACAGTTATCCTCCGGATGGATATATTTCTTTAGAGTATATCCCGTTAAGTTATAGTCTTCGGGATTGGCAGCCTGTTTGGCACAGTTGCCATTCACGTAATATCCTGCTGTAAAGTTAGTCACGTTGGGAGCTTCGGTTCCTGTTACCGAAGTTGCGGGCCAGAAACATTCACAGAATCCGATAGATGCGTAGAAACGCGGTTCGCGGTCCAGATACATTTTGGCAACGGTTGGTCTCAGCTCATATCCTGTGGCGATGGTAGGTACAGTACCCGCTTCTTCATAATAATCAGGTTGTTGCACATAATCTTCTCCATCTTTCATGTAGTAGGCATCTATGAGTTTCTGAGTGATTCCTAAGCCGTTCCATCCTCCCAGTTTCAACGGGAAGGCGATTGAAATGATGTTGTTGTTCAAGGGAGTAGCATAAATAAGTTCAGGGTTTTTCACAGCCAGTGCTTCTCCATTGAACATGTCTATATACGAATGGTAAGGATCGATTCCTCCTACTCCTAACGGAAATTCCGCTTGTGACGCCTGAGAGGATGCATACGTGTTTTCATCGCTGGGTACAGTGTATAATGAGTAAATACCGCTATCGATAATTCTCTTGGAGGCAGCAGCTGATTTCGCCCATTTCACCGGGTCATATTGCTGGGCTATCATGTTTCGTCCGTCGGAAGTGGTCCAGTCGGCATAATATTGATTGCCGTTGTACCACTTGGAAGCCTGGTAAAGCCGGACACGTGACATGAGGGCGGCTGCCGCATATTTGGTAGGACGTTCGAACTGAGTGCTCGGGCGCGTCGGGTCCAGTAGACTGTAAGCTTCTTCGAGGTCTTTGCAGATATATTCCACACATTCATCGTACGTGTTACGTTCGAATGACAAGTTTTCAATGTTTTCATCTACCGATAACGGCTCTTCGGGAAGGATGACTGCCGGTCCGTAAAGCTCCAACAGATAGAAATAGAAGGAAGCTCTCATGAAATGAGTCAATCCCATAATTTCACGTCTGTCCAATCCTTTCAGGTCTTTGCATTCATCGATCCGGGTGAAGATAGTGTTACACTTACGGATACCTTTGTAGTATTGTCCCCACATGTTGTAGTAAGAATCGTTCTGCGTAATTTTGTCTGCATACAAGTAGGTACCGGCATATTCGGCTTTCTGCCATGACAGAAGAACTTCATCCACAGCGGTCTCGTAAGGGCCGTAGGAACCGGAAAACAAGTTGCCTTGAGCGGGCATTAATGCCGCGGTTCCCCATACATAACGTTCCAGATAATCTTGTCTGGCAAAGATAGAGTCGAGTGGAGTCAGGTCGTTAAAGTATTCATCAACTGCCAGATAGTTACATGAACTCAGCATGAACGGGATGATTCCCAGTGTCGTGCATAGAATATGAAGGCTTTTCTTTAATATCTTTTTCATAATGTTTTTCAATTAGAACGTAGCTGTTAACTGTAAAGAGAAAGTACGCTGTAGCGGATATACGGCGCCATTTTTAGATGCCTGTCCCGGGTCCCATAGTTTGACTGAGTCCCATACTGCCAGATTCTGTCCGACAAATTGCAGATTTATATCACTGATACCTACGGTCCTGAGTGCCTTATTTGTTCCGATACGATAGGAGATATCCAATGATTTCCAACGCAGGTAAGAACCATCTGCCAGCCAGAAGGTAGAAGCACGGTTATTGTTCTTATTCTCTCCGTATGTCAGACGCGGGAAACGTGCGTTCGGGTTTTCTGTAGAGGGGGCTCCCGAATACCATGCCGGCGTCCAACGATTCTTCGGGTCGTTCACGATAGACAGAATGTTGCCGACTTCTCCACCTGAGAAGGGATAGAATCCGGAACCTCCATATAAGAAGTTAACTTTGGCTGCTCCAGTGAATAAAGCACTGATAGTCCATCTCTTATATCTGTATTCCAATGCAAAACCATATTGGATTTGCGGTACATTGGAGTGTGCAATAGGAACAACATCGTCATCGTCAATCTTTCCGTCTGCATTCACGTCTTTATAGCGAATATCTCCGGGGCGTACTTCACCGTATGTCTGTTTCGGGCTTCGGTTGATTTCATCCTGACTTTGAAATAAGCCTAATGCAACCAAACCACGCATAACACCATAATTTACATCGCTATACGATTGGTAAGGGTAGCGCACTGCATCTTGGTCCCAGTGTACAACTTTGCTGACAGCGTAAGTCATGTTGGCACGCACCGTGAAAGAATTATCTTTGTCTATCTTCTGGTTCAGGTAAATGTTACCATCTACACCGCTACTACGCATACGTCCTACGTTTGTGTATGGGTTGGTCACGACGCCCACTTCCGAAGGCATCATCTTTCTTTCCTGGAAGATGTTATCACGGGTATCCTTGAAGATATCTACCGTTCCGCCTATTTTATCATTGAGAAATTGGAAGTCGATACCCAGGTTATATTTCTTGGCTACCTCCCAGTGCAGGTTGTTGGCCCCGATTTGTTTTTCTGTCAATCCATTGGAACCCCAACGACTGCCACCTCCAAAGTTAATCAAAGTCAAATATGGGAACCGACGTCCACCACCGATCTGATCGTTACCAACTTCACCATAAGAAGCTCTGATCTTCAGGAAATTGAGCCATCCTGCATGATTCTGCATAAATTCGTACTGAGTCGGAATCCATCCCAAGGCTTATTGCAGGGAACAAACCGAATTGTTTGCCCGGTTCAAAGTTCTCGGAACCGGTGTATCCTACGTTTCCTTCTATCAGATAAGCATCTTTATAAGAATAAGTGGCTCTGGCAGATAATGCCTGGTAACGTTTGGGAATAGATGAGATTTCATCATTTGCTTCGGTCGTTTCGGTGCTTTGCATATAGTAATGTATCAAACCGGTTACACGATGTTCCTGATTGAAAAGTCTTTCATAGGCAAGTTGTGATTCGAAGTAATATCTCCGGTCACTGGCAGCACTCTTGGCGAATTGAATGTTGCTGGCTGATACCGTACGTTGTGTCATTAATGAACCGTCATTGTAACGGCCAAAGGCCTTGTATAGGTCCGGCATTTTGGAGCGGACTACGTTGTGTATATTGTTATTGTTATACGAGAACATTCCTCTGGCAGTCAAACCCTTGATCCATTTCCCGAAGTCTTGACGTAAGGTGAAATTGATGTTCATAGTGGTCCGGTTTCCCTTTTTAAATCCGGTATGGTTCAACAAGATATATGGTGAGATTTGTTCTCCGTTTTTACCATAAGCAGGAAGCATTCCATTGGAATAACGTAAAGGCACCGTCAGGGGAGTCAGATAGGCTTGTGCGGCCCAGAGTGCGTCATTGTTAGTTCCGAATCCCGGTGCTCTGTCTTCTACAATAGCTCCGTCCATAGCCAATCCCATGATTGTCGATGGAGTTAGGTTCATGTCTACCTTTGCACGGAAATTATATTTAGCCCATTTGACATTCGTGTTGTATTTGTTAACTTTATCTTGCTTGAAGATAGCATCTTTGAATGTACCTCCTACACTGACAAAATATCTGGCAACTTTTCCACCACCGGATACATTTAAATAGTGCTGATGATTAATAGTTACATCTTTCAGTATCTCTTTTTGCCAGTTAACGTTTGGATATAAGTCATTGTCCAGTCCTGCTTTAATAATCTCCAGTTCTGTCGGGCTATAAAGAGGGTCCATATTGCTTACTACTCGGGCTTCGTTTGCCAAGCTGGCATAATCGTATGCTTCCAAATATTCGGGCATACGGGGAGAGTAAGAGAGAGTCATACTACTCTTCCAGGTTACCTTGGTACGACCTTCCTGACCGGAACGGGTTGTTACCAAAACAACGCCATTTGCACCACGTACACCGTAGACGGCTGTTGCCGAAGCATCTTTCAAGATAGAGAAGCTCTCAATATCCGATGGGTCAAGGTCATTAAGATTTCCTTCAATACCATCAATCAAGACCAGCGCCGACTGGTTGGCACCAAATGTGCTGATACCGCGAATCCAGAACTCGGAGACGTCCTGCCCCGGTTCGCCGCTTCGGTCAACGGCTATAATACCGGGAACCACACCTCCCAGCATATTCGCCACGGAAGTTGACGGAGCACTGATGGCAGCCGGATTGACACTGGTGACAGCACCTACCACGCTGACTTTACGTTGTGTTCCCATACCCACAACAACTACTTCGTCTAATGATTCTGAGTCGGGCTCCAGAGATATACGCATCTTCTTATCGGTTTGAGTAACCACTATTTCCTTGCTTTTATATCCCATAAATGAAACAATCAGTGTTGTTTTTGGAGCTAATGATTTCATACTGAAGTTACCATCCATATCTGTTATAGTTCCGGTTTTTTCTTTCCCTTTTACAGATATGTTTGCACCCGGGAGCGGATCACCATGTTCGTCTAACACGATTCCGGCAATTTGAATTGGTTCTTGTTGGGCCCATATCCCTTGTGTTGCATTTCCTGCCAATAGCAGAAAGAAACACAGGGTTAATTTAAAATATAGTGTTTTCATTTCTATTCCTTATTAATTATTCAATAGCAAGTTTTCTGATGCAGTGGTTGTTTTGATCTGCAATGTAAAGAAATTCATTCTTGTCCAAATAGACACCCCAAGGCTGATCGAATTGGGCTTCCAAAGGATCTCCATCTTTGTATCCTTTCCCGCTACCTGCTATCGTGGTCACGATATTTAGCTTGGTGTCAACTTTACGAATCCGGTGGTTATTAACATCCGCTATATATAAATTGCCTTCTTTATCAATAGCAATTCCACGCGGCTCATTGAATTGTGCTTCTTGTACATCTCCGTCCCGGAAGCCTGCGCCTGCACCGGGAATATATTCTTCAATGTCTCCGTCTAGAGCTGGCCAACCGTCCGCGTCGCGTGTGAGCTTAAAGCGATAAACTGCACTTTTACTATGCAACACACAGTAAACATACTTATCAACCGGATTGTAAGCACATAATCCATTGGAACCTGTATTATAGAGTGTACCGATTCGTTTTGCTTTGTTGGGATTTAATGTTCTTCTATTTTTATCGAAAGGTTGTGTCCACAATTGCCCTGTATTTTGGCGGTATATCACAAAAGTAGAATCTACAGGGTCGAGAACAACACTATGCATCCATCCTCCGTTGGCTAAAAGCTGTCCCATTTTATCAGCCACCCAGCTCACATTAGCATCGAATAAGAAACAGCCGAAGTTGGCATTATCGCATGGACCAAATAGTTGTTTCTTTTCTTTATCGATAAATAAAGGTTGGTCGATTACCATACCATCCAGTAAAGTGATCGTTTTATTTTGTTCGATGGATGATAAACGCGTTCTTCCGTCAGAGTCGAATATGAATACATTGTCATCATTGTCTACAGCTACATACCTTGGAGTATTGAATGTGGTCTCGCCGAGTGTTCCGTCTTTATTGCCACCTTCTTTGGCTTTTCCTACTACTGTAGATACGGAAGAAGTTACAATATATTTGAATGTTTTTTCAGCATTGCTGAGTTCAGCTTCTTTTCCGGCAATCTCCACCCGTACATGGCTTTCCCCTCCGGCTTGCTTGGGTACTTGGGCATAAATAACATCAGGCTTGACACCTAAAACCAATGCCTCCCGCTCATTACCTACTTCATCCTTGAAGTAAACTTTCACTTGGCTTTTGTCTTCTCCGAAATTGGAGCCTTTAACAATGAATTTGGTTCGTATGCCACCGGAATCGGGCATAAACTCTGTAAACTTGACTGGTTGATTAGGATCGAAAGCTGTGCTTTTCTTGTCTTCATTACAACCTACTATTAGTAGCAGGAAGCCGAAAACCATCCAGATTAGATTAAATGATTTACGCATGTTTTTCTATAAGATTTTATTAGTTTGAAAAAAGGCCTTTTAGGCTTTCTATTTAAATAAGGTTTAATAGATTCTAATTAATTTCAATTTGACTTAAGGGCTTTTGGCTTTTTCTCTCATGTGATTAATTGTTTTAAATATTATAGATTCAAAGGTGTAAATGGCTATATGTAATTGTGAAGCACACTTTCCGTTCGGTTTTCAGGATACAAACTTAGGGTATTTCAAGGAATCAGGAGCATATGCTTTTATTCATCCATGTATATCTTTTCATTCAAAATTGCTTTTTTTATCATTTGCTTCGCCTCTCTGTTATATTATTGATTATTTTTGTGACACTTAAACTAATATGAATATATAATGAAGCGAACCGTTCGATATACCATCTTTGTTTTGATTGCTATTATAAATTCTTTAGTTATTACTACTTCTCTCTATGCTGTTCTGCCTTATAATGAACTTCATCAGTTGAATATGAGTAATGGCTTGGTAGATAACATCATTACTTGTATCTATCAGGATCAAGATCGTTTTATGTGGTTTGGATCCAGTAACGGGCTGAGTCGATATGACGGGAAGCAGATTCGCAATTTTAGTGTAGACAATGTGAGGATGTATGTTTCCGATATAAAAGAGACTTCTGATGATAAATTGTGGGTAATAGCTAATGAGTATTTATATTGTTTTGATCGACGGAAAGAGAAATTTGTTCTTCCGTCTTTTCAGGATGGAAAAAAGTTCATTTCTGCAAGTGCTATGGAAATAACGGGGGATTCTCTTTTTTGGATAGTGAAAGGCGGACAATTGCAATGCTTGAAACGACATTATAAATTAGTGAAAGGTGACTTACAAATAGAGATGACTGTCGAAGCAGGCTATCCGTTTTTTTTAGATGAGGGGGAGTCTTTTTCGAATTTATGTGCTTCGCAAGACGGGCATTTCTTGTATTTGGTTACCGATAAGGGAAATTTGTTGTTTTTTGATAAGATTGCAGGTAAAGTGGTCCGGCAGTTCAAATACTCTATTAATCCTAGCGCTAATGCTACTACTATCATGAGTGAAGGGGAATATATTTGGGTTTCTTCTGTAGTGGATGGAGTAACTCGTCTGCATATTCCTACGGGAAAATCTGATCATTATCAGTATAATGAGGATGTTGGGTTATCTTCTTTATCACATACAGATGCGTATGGGGTGGTTGCGTTGGAAAATGATTCTTACATTGCAGTAACCTGGAATGGATATACTTTGTTAACTCCTGAAGAAAATGATCCTTCTAAGTTGTCGGCAACGCCTTATACGAATACCTCATTTTTGCAGTACCGGAATGTAGAGACAAGAATGATTTCTGTTTATTATGATAAAGAGGGAATACTATGGATCGGAACTAGAGGAGGAGGGATTGTCTATTTTGACTTTAGACAGCATTCTTATATGCAATATCACAGCAAAAAACATAATGAAATCTCTGCTCAGGTGGCTGACAAAGATGGTCGAATTTGGTTGGGCACTTACCATGAAGGAATTATGCGTAGTGACCAGCCCTATGCTAAATCGCGACCGCTGAACTTTTCTCCTGTGGGCAATCAAAAGGAAGTCCCGGTGTTTTGTGCAATCAAAGATTCATGTTCTAATTTATGGTTTGGAAATGCTTCCGGAAACTTGATTTGTTATGACTGGAGTTCCGATTCTTTCCATATATATCCGCTCAATTATTTAGGAAAAAAGGTAAACTCCTATATAGTGGCCTTAATGATTGACACCCGTTATCGGTTTTGGGTATGCACTGCTGCCGGATTATATTTATTTGATCAGCAGACAGGTAATTTTGAATTATTCTCTTTGCGTGAAGCCTTGAAAGAAGAAACAGAGCCATGGGTCACTGCTATTTGTGAAGATAAACAGCGGAATATCTGGATAGGGACAGCAAAAGGTATTGTACGATTATCACAGGTAAATGCTCGTCCATTAAAGATGGTTCATGGATATGAAGAAAAAGAAAATATAGGGGCTCGTGCAGTTAGTGCTTTACTGACTGGTACTGACGGAACTGTATATGTGGGTTATAAAAATGGATTTGGAATCATTCCTGTGGGCGAAGATAGGATAGCGTCTTTTTATACAGTAAAAGATGGACTTTGCAATGATTGTATAGATTGTATAGTGGAAGATGAGAAGAAACGTATTTGGTTGGGGAGTATATCCGGTATCTCAAGATATAGCCGACAACAACATATCTTTTACAACTATTATATTTCTAGTAGCAATAAATCTGTGTTGTTGTTTAAGAATACTTTATTCTGGGGAAATAACAAGAGCTTAACCTATTTTGAACCGGAGATACTAACATCTGCTACCATTACCAGCAAAACTCTTTTAACCGGATTGGAAGTAGATAATAAGCAAATCAATATAGGTGAGAAGATAAAAGGGCAAGTTGTTTTGAATTCTAATATTGCATCAGTTGACCATTTGGAACTGATTAATGCGAATCGGGATTTTTCTCTTCTTTTTAATAATCTGGCTTTTTCGAAGGATTTACAAAAATATAGTTATCGGTTATATCCATATCAGAAAGATTGGATTGTTTCTGAAACGGGGAAGGTCTCGTTTACCAATTTATCTGCCGGTTATTATATTTTTGAAGTCAAAACATTATTCCCTAATAATACGGAAGGAGACGTTACTGCATTGCCGATAACGATCCTTCCACATTGGAGTCAGACTATCTGGTTTCGTTTGCTTTTGATTTTCTCGGTTTTATTTTTGGTTGGTTATATTTTCTATAGTTTGTTGCGTCGGCAGCGTCGTTTCAAAAAAATGATTCAGTTGAAACATGAACTGACGATTGCTAATTTGGAGAGAAACGCAGAACGGCATATACGGGAAGAACGTGAGAACTTTTTTATGAATGCTGCTCATGAGTTAAGAACTCCTCTTACTTTGATACTTGCTCCTATACATGATATAATGAAGTCCATTACCCCATCGGATAATTGGTTTGATTCATTTAACAGATTGCACAAGAATTGTCTTTCTCTACAGACACTGGTTGATCGCCTGCTATATGTACAGAAGATAGAGGGAGGCATGATAAAACTTCATCTGTCAGAATCGAATATAAAGGAGATTGTTAGCCGTGTGGCTAATCCTTTTCTGCAAATGGCTATGGTCAAGAAGCGGGAATTTTTGGTTCGGGTAGATACAGTGCCTTTATATTTATGGGTGGATGTGGAGAAAATAGAATCAGCTGTTCAGAATTTGCTATCGAATGCCTTTAAATATACTTCTCAGAATGGACGTATTGAACTGGCTGTGTCAGAGGCGGAAATTGACGGAAGACCTTATTGCCTTGTAACAGTGTCTGATAATGGAGTTGGGATACCTGATGATTTGCAACAGCACGTGTTTGATTCGTTTGTAACAGGAAAACGTATCCCGCAATATTCCACATCAATAGGTCTTGGATTACATATTGTAAAGCATACGATGGGGTTGCATCATGGATTTGTTACGTTGACCAGTCGTGTTGGAGAAGGCAGCCGATTCGTTCTGCACATTCCGGTGGGACTTTCTCATTTTGCGCCGGGGGAATATGAAATGGTACCTGATCCGATGAAGGGGGATTTGTTGGAAGAGTGTCCGGCAGAAGAACGTCCGATGGAAGAAGTAGTAGAAGAAAAGGATGAGACTATGGAAGAGGCCGTTGACAGAGTGAAAAATAATAAGGAATTTTTATTGATCATAGAGGATCACGATGAGATGAGAGAATATTTATGCAGTCTGTTTAAAGAAGATTATAATGTTATTGAGGCTGGAAATGGAGAAGAAGGGGTGGCTATGGCTGATAAATATATACCTAAATTAATCATATCTGATATAATGATGCCTGTTAAGGATGGGTTTGAATGTAGTCGGGAGATTCGTGAAAATAAGCGGACTTTTCATATACCGATTATCTTTTTAACAGCTAAAGCAGAGGATGCTGACCGGTTGAAAAGTTTACAAATAGGGGTAGATGACTATATAATGAAACCTTTTAATCCGGAGTTATTGAAAGAGAAGGTGAAAGCGTTGATAGAGCAACGTGATCTGCTAAGAAAACTTTATGCGAAAACTCTTATGCTGGATGAAGAGGTACTGGAATCTTCAGAAGATGTTCAGGATGTTTTTATGCCTAAAATGCTTCAGATTATAGAAGAAAATTTATCAAACCGGAATTTTACAATAAAAGTGCTGACGGACAAATTGAATATGAGCCAGCCGACCCTTTATCGCAAGGTTAAGCAGAAAACAGGTTTGTCGATTATAGAGGTGATTCATGGAGTACGGATGAGTAAAGCTGCCTCTATAATCATGAGCGGGCGATATAGCAGTCTGACAGAAGTGGCGGAAATGGTAGGGTATGATTCGATGATTTCCTTCCGTAAGCAGTTCGTTGCACAGTTTGGGGTGCTTCCTTCCAAATATATGGAAGAGAAAATGAGGAAATAAGAAGCCGCGTTCCATGTTGGCGGCTTCTGTCTGGTCTGTTTGAATGATTATTGTTAAAAGCGGAAAGAGACATGGGCCATAACGTTTGTACCCGCTTGCGCAGCGTATCCGGCAGAGTCTATTCTGTGATTCACATCCTTGTCGTAAGAACTGGATGCCCAACCGTTGTTCTCGTATTCTTCGTTGAAGAGGTTGTAGACGGTCACACCCAAAGTTACTTCTTTCACCACCTTTCGGGGTTTGAATGTATAGGCCAGATTCAGGTTGCTCACAAAGTATTTATCCAGAGTCAATGCTTCCACTTCCGCATTTGTCATATATTGCTTGCCGACAAACTGGGATTGAAGAGCTGCTTCGAATCCTTGATAGGTAAAAGCAAAACGGTTGTTCAGCAGGAAATCCGGTGAAAAAGCGATGCGGGTGCTCTTATGAGAAACGCTTACGATGTCCAGTAGGTTCCAGCCATCGTAAATGGGAATGTTTTCTACGAAATTCTTGATACGGTTTTTGCTCCATGTCGCATTGATATCCCATTGGAACCATTTACAGGGCTTGATACCTAGCATCAGTTCGATTCCCATCCGGTAACTGTTCGGAACGTTTTCTGTCAGGGCTTCACCGATATCGTTCAAAGCTCCGGTGAGGACAAGCTGGTCGGTATAATCCATGTAGTAGAAATTGGCGCCTGCCGTCAGCCAATGATTGGCGAATGTGTATCCGGCTTCATAGTCGAGCAGCTTTTCTGCTTTCGGATAACTGTCGGGATTGCCATCCGTATAATTATTTCTTGTCGGCTCTTTTTGAGCTACGGAGAAAGAAGCGTAGACACGGTGATTGGAGTTGATATTCCAGTTCAGTCCGACTTTCGGATTGAAAAAATCGAATTTCTTGTCTACGGCCAGCGGACGCAACGCATTTTTATTCCAGTCGTATTTGTCATTTGCTCCGTCGATGGTGTAGTCGATGTGCCGGTATTGCAGGTCGGCATAGGCACTTAGTCCTCCGGTGAGGTCGTAGCTTGCTTTCAGATAGATGTTACCGTCGGTTTTCTTCGATTGGTTGCGGTAGTATTCATGGTCGGGAGATAGTGCGCCGATGTAGTTCTTTACCCAGGTCACTTTCCCGAAGTTATTACCCCGGTATTGGTTGATGCCTCCGCCCAAAGATGCCGTTAGTCGGTGGTTGGTATAATTGAGGGAGAAAACACCCCCGCCAAACTTATTATCCATTTTCTTCTGACGGACCAGATCGCTTTCCGAAATTTCTTTTCCGTCTGTTGTAAAAGGTTTCAGACCGTATTCTAGGAAAGATCTGTCTTCTTTATATTCCTCATAGTAGCCGTCACCTTTGGTGTAGTGCAGGGCTACGTTCAGATTCCACGCAGTGGAGAAAGTATGGTTGAAAAGGAGTTGATAATTCTTTTGCAGATAGTTATCCGTCTGGTCGGCATAATAATGTTTTTCATTATCGTCTCCGGTATATTCGCCGCAAGGGTTATACCGTCTTCCGTGTTCTTCCATTTCTGCTTTAGTAGCATATCCCCAGGCATGATACGTCTTTTCTTTTCCTGCGAATGCGATCAGTTTGACAGACGTATTTTCGGCGAAATATCCTCCTTGCAGATAGTAAGAGTTGAGATTGACGGAGGCGCGGTCGATGTATCCGTCCGTACCGATGTTGGAAAGTCGGGCATCGAATGTCCAGTGATTGTTCAGCAGTCCGGTTCCCACTTTTACAGTTTCCTTGTGGGTGTTGAAAGAACCATAGGAACCGTTGAACTCGGCATACGGTTTCATGGACGCGCCTTCGGTCTGCATATTGACACTGGCTCCGAAGGCACCGGCGCCGTTGGTCGATGTTCCTGCGCCACGTTGCACTTGCATATCCTTTACGGAAGAAGAGAAGTCGGGCATATTTACCCAGAACAGATTGTGGCTTTCGGCATCGTTCATCGGGATGCCGTTTACAGTGATATTGATACGCGTGCCGTCAGTGCCTCGTACACGAAGAGTCGTATAGCCGATGCCCGATCCCGCATCCGATGTGGTCAGCGTGGAAGGAGTCATGCTCAGCAGGTAGGGAATATCCTGCCCGAAGTTCACTTTTTTAAGTTCGGCTTTGCCTATATTGGTAAATGCTACGGGAGTTTTTGCTGTAGCACGTGTGGATACTACCTGCACTTCTTGCAGGTTGATTACTTTCAGACTATCCTTTGCACTCGTTTGTGCATGGACAGGGAAGCCTGCGCCCAATAAGGCGACGGCCATCATCATCATTTTTTTCATCTTGCTTATTAATTAGTTCTCTACGCCGGCATTACCCGGTTCAGATTCTATGGGTATGTTCTCAGCCCGTCATGTTAAGGCACCCCTACTTAGTGAATCGTTGGCAAAATTACTGCTTTTGCGGGAGGAAAGCAAAAAAAACTTTTAGATTTGCTAAAAACAATATAACTTTGTAGTTTGTTGAAATATGACAAGTCAGCTATTTATTCATTTTAATATAATTATCAAATTATGCTACTATTATTTCAAGCGACAGCAACACAGCTTGCGGATTCTACACAAATCGTCGCAGATAAATTAATGGAAGAAGCGATAGCCAATGCGGACGGATTGGATAAGCTTTCTCTGATCACCCAGCAATTGGTAGATTTCGGTATCCGTGCCGGAGAACGCATCCTGATTGCAACCCTTGTCTTCATTGTCGGACGCTTCCTCATCTCGATGCTCAACCGATTTGTCGGACGTCTGATGGACAGGAGAAAGGTGGATATAAGCATCAAGACTTTTGTGAAGAGTCTGGTAAATATTCTGCTGACCATTCTGTTGATTATCTCCGTAGTCGGTGCTCTGGGAGTCGAAACAACTTCTTTTGCAGCCCTGTTGGCTTCTGCCGGTGTGGCTGTCGGTATGGCGTTGTCCGGTAACTTGCAGAACTTTGCCGGCGGACTGATCGTATTGCTTTTCAAGCCTTATAAGGTAGGAGATTGGATTGAAAGTCAGGGAGTTTCCGGAACGGTCAAGGAAATACAGATATTTCACACCATTCTGACTACCGGAGATAATAAAGTGATTTATATACCGAACGGTGCAATGAGCAGCGGAGTGGTGACAAACTATAATACACAGACAACGCGCCGTGTAGAATGGATTGTTGGCGTGGATTATGGAGAAGATTATAATAAGGTACAGCAGATTGTCCGTGATATACTGACGGCCGACAATCGTATTCTGACTGATCCCGCCCCGTTTATTGCCCTTCATGCGCTGGATGCCAGCAGTGTGAATGTGGTAGCCCGTGTGTGGGTGAATACGGCAGATTACTGGGGAGTTTATTTTGATATAAACAAGACTATTTATGAAACCTTTAATGAAAAAGGCATCAACTTCCCGTTCCCGCAACTTACCGTGCATCAGGGAAACTGATCACTATAAGATATATACTAAAACGAGAGAGTTTCACTTCGGTGAGACTCTCTCGTTTTATATGAACAAATTGTCTGGTGTGATTGGAAAATTTCTTTTTTATTTGATGCCGAAGTCTTCTGCAAACTCATATCGGTCTTCTTTGATCCCCAGTACATGGTTGATTTTCCTTCTTTTTTCAAGGTCCTTAAAGTAGCTTTCTACTACCTGATAGAGATCAAAATTACTGGTTGATCCTGCGGCAAGATCGAGTGACTCCACCATTTTCTCTACTGCCTGGTGGATTTTCCCTGCGTCTATCAGATGCAGTTCGTTGCTGTGTATTAAATATTTCTCCATAACTGCAATGTTTTAATGTTATATTGTTATAACGTATCATAGTGATGGAAAGTTCAATCCCCGAATCTTCATTGCGTCTTGTTGTCAATCACATTTTAACAGACAAATAGGTTAGAATCTAATGTCAGATTTTGGCGAGTGCCTGTTCCAGATCGGCTATCAGGTCATTGATATGTTCCGTTCCGATGGATAGACGTACAGTGCCCGGATAAATCTCCTGTTCTGCAAGTTCCTGCGCATTAAGTTGCGAGTGTGTGGTACTTGCCGGATGGATGACTAGTGATTTCACGTCAGCTACATTGGCCAGCAACGAGAAAATCTCCAGACTGTCGATGAAGCGGTGTGCTTCTTCCTGTCCTCCTTTTACTTCAAACGTAAAGATGGAGCCTGCACCATTCGGGAAATAGCGTTGATAGAGTGCATGATCCGGATGATCGGAGAGTGACGGATGATTGACTTTCTTCACCTTCGGATGATTATTCAGGAAGTTCACCACTTTTAGCGCGTTTTCTACATGACGTTCTACACGCAAAGAAAGTGTTTCCAGCCCTTGCAGCAGGATGAAGGCATTGAACGGACTGATCGTTGCTCCCGTATCCCGTAGCAAAGTGGCACGAATGCGGGTGACGTAAGCAGCCGGACCGGCAGCGTCTACAAAGCGTACTCCGTGGTAACTCGGATCGGGCTCTGTCAACTGCGGGAATTTACCCGAAGCTACCCAGTCGAATTTACCGGAGTCAACGATTACTCCTCCCAAGGAACTGCCATGACCGCCAATGAATTTGGTGGCGGAGTGTACCACAATGTCTGCTCCGTGTTCGATGGGGCGGATTAAGTAGGGAGTGCCGAACGTATTGTCTATAATCAAAGGTATTTTGTGACGGTGAGCAATTTCGGATACCGCTTCTATGTCTATAATATTGGAATTCGGGTTTCCGAGTGTTTCGATAAATACGGCTTTGGTGTTCTCCTGAATCGCTTTCTCAAAGTTGGAAAGGTCGCTCGGATCAACGAAAGTGGTGGTAACGCCATAATTGGGCAAAGTATGTGCCAGTAAGTTATAGCTTCCTCCGTAAATTGTTTTGGCAGCTACGATGTGGTCGCCTGCACGAGTAATGTTTTCGAAAGCATAAGTAATAGCGGCGGCACCGGAGGCAACTGCCAGACCTGCTACGCCTCCTTCGAGGACGGCTACACGTTCTTCAAAAACTCCTTGGGTGGAGTTGGTCAGGCGGCCGTAGATATTGCCCGGATCTTGCAAACCGAAACGTGCGGCTGCATGAGCGGAATTGTGGAATACATAAGAAGTGGTCTGATAAATAGGTACTGCGCGTGCGTCTGTTGCCGGATCTGCTTGTTCCTGTCCTACATGAACCTGTAATGTCTCAAAGTGTAAATTCTTTCTTTCCATAATCGTATGCTTTTTAAGTTTGATATTCTCTCTTTATTTTCTTGCAAAGTTATGGGATGTAGATATATCGAACAATATATAGTGTAAATATAGAAAATAATGCTATTTTTGTATCGTTATACAGAATAAAGCAACTGCTTTATTCTTAAAAATCACCTGTTAGAAGAATATTTTTCTTATGGATACTTTTGAGAAATTAGATAAAGTGGATTTGCAGATACTCCGTACTTTGCAAGAGAATGCGCGGTTGACGACCAAAGAGTTGGCTGCGCGGGTCAGTCTTTCATCGACTCCTGTTTTCGAGCGCCTTAAACGTTTGGAGAGTGGGGGATATATAAAGAAGTATATCGCTGTGCTGGATGCCGAAAAGCTGAATCAGGGTTTTGTGGTCTTTTGCAGTGTCAAGCTAAGGCGGCTGAACAGGGACATTGCGGCTGAGTTTACCCGAATCATACAGGACATTCCCGAAGTGACCGAATGTTATAATATATCGGGCAGTTACGATTACTTGCTGAAGATCCATGCTCCTAATATGAAATATTATCAGGAGTTTATTCTGAATGTATTGGGAACCATCGATAGCCTGGGTTCGCTGGAAAGTACGTTTGTGATGGCGGAAGTGAAGCACCGATATGGAATACATATTTAGTGGGAAGATTGATGTATTTCCTATTTTTGCTACTCCTTGTTTTCGACTCAGGTTTCCGGTGGATTGCCGATAATGTCTCTGTATAAGCTGCCGTCATGGTCCTTGTATTTTGCGTATTGGTAGAGGCGGACCAGTATATCACTGTAATCAAGAATGGCTGTATTTGATTTCTGTGATAAATTGGTGCCCAGGATACCACTGCCTATGATACCGGGATTGTATAATACGGTGTCTTGTCTGATAGAGCTCATTATCAGTTCTGCACAAATATAGTCTTTAATCCTTGCCTCTTCTAGTCGGGTCGTGATGTATGAGTTCAGATGGCTTTTGTCATGTTGAGTCATAAAGCCGTACCATAATAAACACTTCATTCCTAACTGGGTAGCTTCTATTAATATATCCAGATAGGTTAGTCCCGATGTTCCTTTCTTATCTATCTCATAAGGATCGATATGAATGAAAGAATCTTTGGGGAGTGATGGCAGTAACTTCATGACCCCTTCGAGAGAATCAGTATTATATAGGCGGACGGATGTCTGTAGTTCCGCTTGCTTCGCATAGCGTTCTACATTATCCAAAGCACTCTTTTCTATATCGAAGAATAGAAATCTTTGTGCCTGTCTTCCTAATACCTCCATTGCTAAAGCCGGGGAACCTAAATAGTATCCTCTTTGCATTTCTGCACTTTCTATCTTATAGTAGATAGAGTCTTTTAGAATTTGATTGTCTTCCTCTGCCGTTTTTTCTAAGAAATAGTAAATGCCATATTGCTGTTCCGAAGTCTGCTGCATCGGATAGAAAGCGCAGGCAGAATTTGTTTCTACATAGACTTGTGGATGCTCGTTCCGAAGAACTTCGCAAAGTATCAGATGTTTCAGTACATCAGGCTGTTTGCCGAAATGAGTATAAGTTGCCATGATACTAAAGGTTTATAGTGATGATATAAATGGTATACAGCAAATATACGGGATAATTTTTAGATCCTTGCATCTGATTTCCAAAATTATCCTGTACATTTGTTATGTGATATGAACCTTATTTTTTGAACGCAATGAAATGGCAACGTTGTAAATAGCTTCGCTCTATATGGATGATGGACAATGGTGAAATCTGTTGTTCAAGTCTTTTGTGGCTAAACAGGTCACCCGATATTTTATTATTTTATTTCAGAAACTATATAAAGAAGCAATTACAATGAATACAAATATTTATCCGCGCACCAATGACCTTCAGACCGTCTATCTGAATGCAGTTATCAATAATCCTCATATAAAGGTTGGTGACTACACCATATACAATGATTTTGTGAATGATCCTGTTCAGTTTGAGAAGAACAATGTTTTATATCATTATCCTGTCAATGGAGACCGGCTGATCATAGGGAAATTCTGTTCGATAGCCTGTGGAGCTAAGTTTCTTTTCAATAGTGCGAATCATACGTTAAATTCTTTATCGAATTATCCGTTTCCTATATTTTTTGAAGAGTGGCAGTTGGATAAGGGAAATATCACTTCGGCATGGGATAATAAAGGGGATATAGTGATTGGAAACGATGTCTGGATTGGTTATGAGGCTGTTGTCATGGCGGGCGTACATATTGGCGATGGAGCGATTATTGCGTCGAGGGCAGTAGTCACCAAAGATGTACCTCCTTATACGATAGTAGGCGGGACGCCTGCGAAGAAAATCCGGATGCGTTTTGACGAAGATACGATTGTGCAATTGCAGGAATTGAAATGGTGGGATTGGAGTACTGATAAGATAGCCCATTATTTGCCTCATATCATGAATGGGGATATGGAGGAACTTATGAAATAAAAAGTATCTTTGTCCTCAAACAATATATGTATGAAATTTATAATTGAATCCGGTTCCCTAACCGATATTGACGAACTGGAGAAACTATACGATGAATTGAATGACCATTTATCGGCTACAACCAATTATCCCGGATGGATAAAGGGGATTTATCCGGTTCGTGAAAATGCCGTTGCTGGTGTGAACAATCAAAGTCTGTTTGTTGCCAGATGTGGCGGGAGGATAGCCGGTTCTGTCATTTTAGACCATCAGCCGGAAGAGGCTTATGAGAATATCCGATGGAAAGTAGAGGCAGATTACAGTCGTATTTTTGTAGTACGTACTTTTGTTGTTCATCCATCTTTCCTGCAAATGGGAGTTGGTCGGGCATTGATGGATTTTTCACTGGAACTGGCTGTAAATTCAGGAATGAAATCCATCCGGCTGGACGTCTATGAGAAGAACTTTCCTGCTATCTCATTATACGAAAAATGTGGATTCGAATATATTGATACCGTAGATTTGGGGTTGGGGCATTACGGACTGGATTGGTTCAAGTTGTATGAGAAGGTTATTTGAACTGTTATAATGACATAAAATGGAAGCTCCGATAGGATCTATGAAGCATAGATTTTGTTGGAGCTTCCTTTTTATAATGAATATGGCATTTATTCCGAAGATTTAAATAATACTTTTTTTCATTTCAAAAACAATGTCCTTGATACATACATTTTCTGATAGATTCAGTAAATATCGGATCGTATTTAGTAAATCATCGGGTTGTACCATTTCTTCATCTTTAAAAGGAGTTCCAGCTTTTTTCGCCATTTCAGTATTCACCCATCCGGGGCAAAGGGTCGTAACACGTATTCCCAATGGCGCAAACTCACGGTACAGAGACTCTGCCAATCCGAGAAATGCGAATTTGGTGGAGCCATAAATACCTCCATCAGCAAAACCATATTTGGCGGCACGGGATGCAATATTAAATATGTATCCGTTTTTCTGCGCTTTCATTATCTCTGTCACCGTTTTCAGTATTCCATATTGAGCGATGACATTTATTTCTATGATCTTCCTGAAGTTATCCACAGATTCGCTTAGAGAGCCGTCCATAAACATGGCGGCTGCATTCACCAAGATATCGACGATGCCATATTTTTGATGGATGTTTTTTATTTCAGTATCTACCTTTGTACAGTCTGTGATGTCCAATGGCAATACAATAGGTTCTTGTACATTTTTGTCCGACAGCATGATTTCATCATGCACTTTCTCTAAGTTCTGCCTGTTTCGGGCTATCAATACCACCCGATAACCATCCTTTGCCAAACCTGCTGCAATGACAGCTCCAATACCTTGACTTGCTCCTGTAATAATAGCTAATCCTTTTTGCTTTTCCATAACCTGAAGTTTAAATGAGTTTATAAATTATGATGTAAGAAATACAGTGACGGTATAGGGACAAAAAAAGAAGCCTCGGAATATTCCAAGGCTTCTTACTTATTATATATTTTAGCACATTCTGTTTAATTTCTTCGGCGCAGCCGTAGCAGACAAGGCTAATTCCTTTGAATTTTGCCCTTTCCCTATGAATGCGTTGTAATATAGGGAAATCAAAAATGTCTGTGTGTTTAGACTGTTCCATTAGTTGCGATTTCATTTGCAAAAGTAGGCATATCTTGTTGAATAAGAAAGTATTTCGCCCCGAAAATAATGATGGTTATCTACTTAAATACTTATTGATACATCTCCGGTCCCAATTTATCCCTCGCTTGACAATTTTGGCCGGAATGCCTGCAATGATTACATTCGGCTCATTAAATTCTTTTGTTACAATACTTCCCCAACCAACGATACTGTTGTCCGCTATCTTCACATTCTTGCCAATCTTGCTATCTTTCCCTATCCATACATGCTTGCCGATTTCTATGCTCTTGGCAAAATTGATCGGTTCACCCTTTAAATCTGTTATTGTATGTGCATCGGTACACCATATATCAATTCCCCAGCTTAACTGACTGTCATCTCCAATGCTAACATACGAGTCATCTTCCTGCAAATACAATGTAACCCCATTGATTACAACGCGGTTTCCGATATCTATCCGGCAATTGTTGGCTGTTCTTGAAACACCGGCACCCAGTCCCGGCAGCTGCCCGATGATCAGCTTCAATCCCGTCATGCCTAATATGGTAGAATATCGTAAGATGATCGTTCCTATATTTACGATATTATTATCCCCTTTTACGATCAGAAGAAATCCGTTGCTGAGCAGCAATTCCTCCGCACTCTCTTCAGTGTCGAAATACATTGAGATATGATTGTTATTTCCTGTAATTGTAATGTTAGCCTGATTAATAATCTTATTGAATTTATCATTTGGAGAAGAAACGCAATCAATTCTGTTGTGTGGGAATATTAATGTAAATTCATTGTTCTGTCCGATAATCTGTTCCATATCATTAATACTTGTGGGTTATATCCGTATCTTTTTGATACGACTTTTATTTCATTCCTCAAATGTACGAAAAAGAATAAACTAAAACTCATTCGATAGTCCTTTTTCTTAGCTTGTGTTCTCGTGGCGATTTCTAAAGGCTTTCTATACTATATTTATTAACTTCGTTGCCTGATATTTATTCGTGCCACTATAGTGGTACGCAAGAGGAACTATAGTTCCCTTTGTGTTCTATTATAGTAGTCCGCAAGGGAAACTATAGTGGTACGAACTAATTATAGGACTAAAAATATAAATATCAGGGAAGGAACCGGTTAGTTATTCGGGCTTTTTTCATAATGCTTTTAACCAGTTATCGGATTCTGATAATGAGCGTTATAAAACAAGTTTTTCGGTTTAAATTCAGTTTTTCATTCGAATGATAATACATGATCAACTTGTTTTCGATAGTGTATATTATGCAGGATGATGATATAAAAGTAATTATTAGAATTGATTTCTTATTTATTATATATAGCTTTGTAACTTTAAAAAACAGAGAAGGTATATTTGAAATAAAAGTTTTACAACAAATAATAGTGTATACAAAATAAATATCGGGAGAATCACTATGTACAGAATAATCATCTTATTAATTTCATTGATACTATCAGTACAATGTTTTTCACAAACGGAGTTTACTACTTGTCTGTTTGACATATCCAGAAACAGAGTGATACCGATAGCGATTTATCAGCCGCAGAAAGTAAATTCAAAAACGAAGGTTATCATATTCAGCCACGGCTATGATGGGAATAAAAACAGTAAGTCGAACCAAACCTATTCCTACCTGACACGTTTTCTTTCACAAAAAGGTTTTTATGTGATTAGTATACAACATGAATTGTCCGATGATCCTCTTTTAGCGATGGAAGGCGATCTCATGCAGACCCGTATGCCGAATTGGGAACGAGGAACCGACAATATACTTTTTACAATTCAGGAATTTAAAAATTTGAAACCACAATTGAATTGGAGCGAACTCATCTTGATGGGGCATTCTAATGGAGGGGATATGACAATGCTGTTTGCCACTAAGTACCCGCAGTTGATCAGTAAAGCTATATCTATGGATCATCGCAGAATGATCATGCCCAGAACGTTGAAACCACGTCTGTATACATTAAGAGGATGTGACTATGAGGCGGATGCGGGAGTTCTGCCTACCGGACAGGAGCAGGAACAATTCAGAATGAAAGTAGTGAAACTGGATGGAGTTACACATAGCAATATGGGTGAGAATGGAACGGCGGAACAGCATGACCTCATCAATCAGCATATCTGCAAATTTCTGATGGAAAGATAACTGAAGCATCATTTCTATTTTATCCGGCAGTTTTAAACCGAAAGCCTGTTTTTCTTGTAACTTTGCAGCCGATTTTAGAAAAAGAAGTTTGGAATGAACAATAAATACGAAGAACGGCTGGGAACAGAACGTATGTTACCGCTTGTTTTCAAGATGGCACTCCCGGCAGTGGCTGCACAATTTGTCAATCTGCTTTATAGCATTGTGGACCGTATATACATCGGGCATATTCCGGGAATTGGCACCGATGCGCTGGCGGGTGTAGGGGTGACTACCTCTCTCATTATACTGATTTCTTCTTTTTCGGCAATTGTCGGCGGCGGTGGTGCTCCGCTGGCTGCCATTGCACTCGGGCAGGGCGACCGTGTACGAGCCGGAAAGATATTGGGAAACGGGTTTGTTCTGCTGATATTGTTTACTTTGCTGACTTCTGTCATCGCATATACTTTTATGGAACCTATTCTCCTCTTTACAGGAGCTTCGGAAAACACCTTGGAATATGCGGTTGACTATCTTTCCATTTATCTCTTGGGAACGATATTTGTCGAAATATCCACAGGGTTGAATAGCTTTATCAATGCCCAGGGACGTCCTGCCATTGCCATGTTTTCAGTTCTGATCGGAGCCTTATTGAACATCATTCTTGATCCTATTTTTATTTTCTGGTTTGACATGGGCGTGAAAGGTGCCGCTTTGGCTACGGTACTTTCCCAAGCGTGCAGTGCGGTGTGGGTGGTAAGTTTCCTTTTTTCCCGACGTGCCTCTCTGCCTTTGGAGAAACGATATATGGGACTGGACCGGAAAATTATCCTTTCCATATTAGCTTTAGGAGTATCCCCTTTCATTATGGCAAGTACGGAGAGTTTGGTTGGGTTTGTCCTCAATAGCAGTCTGAAGGAGTTCGGAGATATCTACATCAGCGCATTGACGATTCTGCAAAGTTCGATGCAGTTTGCCAGTGTACCGTTGACCGGATTTGCACAAGGATTCGTTCCGATTATAAGTTATAACTTCGGGCATGGTGACAAGCAGCGTGTGAAAGATTGCTTCCGTATTGTACTGGTAACCATGTTTTCCTTCAACTTGATATTGATGCTTTTCATGATTCTTTTCCCTTCGACGGTTGCGTCTGCTTTCACCAGTGATGAAAGACTGATAGAAACCGTACGTTGGACAATGCCCGTTTTCTTGGGTGGCATGACCATCTTCGGCTTGCAACGTGCCTGTCAGAATATGTTCGTTGCATTGGGGCAGGCCCGAATCTCTATCTTCATTGCTCTGTTGCGTAAAGCTATCCTGTTGATTCCACTGGCGTTAATTTTGCCGAACTTTATGGGAGTAACCGGAGTGTATGCAGCTGAGGCTATATCTGACGCGACTGCGGCCATCTGTTGCACGTTATTGTTCTTTTGGCAGTTCCCTAAAATTCTGGGAAGGATTAAAGGGAATACTTTGCGTGTGGAGTAATTGTTTCTTTGTAATTTATTTTTTACTTCACAGATATGCCTGGCATTACGGTTGTATTCTGACTGTTATTTCCAGACCGAATGAGGTATTTCTCCTTTTACCAGAAAAGCTTCGTTTTCATTAATAATCTTTTCTTCCTTGTCAAGCAGAATTTTGGCTTGCCCGCTGATCACTATAAATAAATGATTGTGTGGGTGAGTATGCAGCTTGACAGGTCCGCCGCCGTCCGGTTCTAAATAGGCTATTGCGCCGTCTATTATTTCACCACAGTTGCCAAAAAGTTTTTTGGCTAAGAACTTCAAGTGTTCCGGTGGGGTGATAAATCCATCTGATTCATTCATGACTATACAAATATATATTGTTATTTATCGTGTATGACACAACTACAAAAGTAGTTATTTGAATTGATTTTCTTTTAAGTATGATGTCTTAATTCCTGATTTGTCTCCATCTGAGATAATCTTTTGAATCATCAGTTGTATTTCTTTGGTCGAATTTTTCAGATATCCGTCGAACATAGCTTGCATTGCCTCATTTCTAAATATCTTTTTTACGATCGGAACGCTGATAAACAGCGGTAAGTAGTATAGCTTGTTTACTTTTTCTTTCTTTGGATTAATATTCATTTGGGAGCAGACGTAAAAGCCCTCTCTGATAGACTTTATTGTTGTTTTGATGATTTTCGTATTACTGATAAAAGATTTCATTGTTCCGCCGGCTTTGATGATGCCTGCTGAGATGCCTGTTATGAATGCATAATGTGGGATAAGCCAATTCATAATCTGATTGGAAATAAATGGCTTCATACCCGCATCCGACATTGCATCTGCTATTTTTTGTATTCGGGGTGTCGTTTCGCCTGTTGTCTCTCCTAACATTGTTTTCGAATATTTAGATCCGGAAATGACAGCGTTAATGCCTTTTTCATTCCGCCCTCCTCCTGCCATAAAAGGAAAACCAAAGAAATATTGTCCGGACATAAGGCATTGACTTATTTTTTTTAAGTCATCCTGCCATATATTTTGGAAAAAGAGAATATGTGCCTTTCCTGATGATTTTTTAAGAACAGGCAGTATTTCTTCAAGATGAAAACTATGGGTAGTAACAATAATATATTCAAAATCATTATCCACCGAAAGAGTATCTGTCACTTTCGGGCGAAAAATGATGTTTTCTGTTATTTTCTTGTCATTCCTGAAGTCTGTACAATAGATATTTATTCCATTTTCTTCAAAACCTTGTTTTTGATTGTTTCTGACAAGGATACTTGTGTCGTGTCCTGCTTTCGCCAGTTGCCAGCCGTATGTGCTACCAATTACTCCTGCTCCATAAATTAGAATCTTCATGATGAAATGTATATTTATTATTTGTAAGAAAGGTCGATGAAAGCTGAACGAAATAGTCCGTGATAGTCTGAGTAGGTCGGTTCACAAACGTCGATAAGGTCGGCGGGTGAAAATCCGGAGAAGTTTTTTACTTCTTTTATCAGATGTGATTTGTCATAATAGCCACATTCATATGCTAATTGTTCTAGTGTCATATCCGTATGTGTCTGTAGCAGATAATGTAATTTCTGAAAACGCATAATCCGCAGGAAATCTTTCGGATTGGTTCCGATATGTTCCGCGAATAAACGTTTGAATTGTTTATAACTCAAACAGGAAATTTCGGCTAAGCGGTCAATGTTGCTTTCCCCTCTATTAATAGAGTTTATTACTGCATTTATTCGTTTGTCTTCGTAATTGTCGGATTGTGATATACAAAGAAGAAGGAAGTGCTCGATAAGACGGACGTATTGTAAATCGTCTGTTGCATCGTTCAGCTGTTGTTCGAGTTCAAGTAATTCAGGATTGTTCAGTATATCAAGCGGGAGATAACTGTTATTTGTTTCATGAAGCGGAGTTTTAAAGAATGCCTTAATGCCTGTTGGCTGAAAAACAATGCAGATGAAATCAATATATCCTGAAAAGGCAAGATTCGTATAGTCAGTTGCGATACCGTAAAGATATGATTGGGGAAGATAATCTCCATTGGATGATGAATAAATACGATTTCCCCGATGAAAACATAATGCTGTACAACCTAGCGGAACAAGACGCTGGGAGCAAAGTGTAATATTTTCCATTGTAAGGAACCAGTACTGCTTTACATACGGAGTAAGTGATGCAGAGGGCTGTATGACTTTAAACTTATTCATCTCCGGCAAAGTTAGAGATATTGTTGTATATATAAGGTGTAAAAAAAGGACGTTGTTGAAGTCTGAATGGAATAAAAATGTGTAACCGATTACATATTTCTTGAAAAATACTTGCTTGTATTACTGAAATCCGATATATTTGCGTAATCAATTACGTATTTAATAACGCAAGTAGTAAAGACATGGACTTTTTTAATCAGACGGGGAAATTAGCTATCGGAAGCAGACTACGTATGCTGACCGATAAAATCACGGTAGATGCGGCTGCAATCTACAAAATGTTCGGTGTAGACTTGAAACCCAAGTGGTTTCCTGTCTTCTTTGTTTTATCACGTGGAGAGGCAAAGACAATTACGTCTATTGCTAAAGAGATAGGACACTCGCATCCTTCGGTGAGCAATATCATAAAAGAAATGGTAGCTAAGGGATTGGTGAAAGAGACGAAAGATAAATCCGACGGGAGAAGGAATATGGTAATGTTGTCTGCCAAAGGAAAAAGAATGTCCGACTCTTTTGCGGAGCAATGTATAGATGTTACGTCCGCTATCGAGCAAATAACGCAGCAAACCCGGAACGATCTTTGGAAGGCGATTGAAGAATGGGAGAATCTGCTGTCGGATAAGTCTTTGCTGGAGCGGGTGAAGGATGCGAAGCAGGAGCGTGAAGCTAAGGATATCCAAATAGTATCATATAAACCATGCTATCAATCTGCTTTCCGGACACTTAACGAGGAGTGGATTACTGCTTATTTTCGAATGGAAGAGGCTGACTACAAGGCTTTGGATCATCCGCAAGAATACATTTTGGATAAGGGCGGAGACATTTTGGTAGCCCTTTACAAGGGTGAACCGGTCGGAGTATGTGCTTTGTGTAAGATGGATCATCCGGTCTACGATTATGAGTTGGCCAAACTCGCCGTCAGTCCCAAAGTACAGGGCAAAGGTATCGGAGTGTTGCTTTGTGAAGCTGTCGTGAATAAGGCAAAAGAGTTGGGCGGCAAAAGAATCTTTATAGAGAGCAATACACGTTTGAAACCTGCTATCCATATCTATCACAAGCTGGGATTCAGGGAACTTCCCGAATACCACACGACTTATGAAAGAGGAGATATACAAATGGAATTAACGATAGAAGAGTGAAAAATGAAAAAGGCCGATAGTGAATTTATCAAGGGGCGTATTGCCCCTTGCGGACTGCATTGCGGAAAGTGCTTTGCTTTTTCTGACGGAGATATCTCTTATCATAGCAACGAACTTAAAAGGTCACTGGGCAATTTTGATGTGTACGCACAGCGTTTTGTGGACTTGCTTGACGAACCCGTCTTTGCAAAGTATCCGGACTTTAAGGAGTTTTTGAATCACCTGTCCGTAGCGACTTGTCAGGGATGTAGAAAGGAGAAGTGCAAGTTGTTTAAAACCTGCAATGTACGTGCATGCAGCGAGGAGAAACAAGTCGATTATTGTTTCCAGTGCAGCCGCTCCCCCTGTGAAAACACAGGTTTCGACGAGCATTTATATAAAAGATTTGTAACTATCAACAAGCGGATGCAGGAGATCGGAGTGGAAAAGTATTACGAGGAAATCAAAGATATTCCTCGTTACTAGATCGTTAATTCCTCTCTTTATCTCATTTCCTGTGCGTAAATGTTGATGGCTCGCAGTGCCTTTGAAATCTCAGTCGGGGTGATGTCCTGACATTCTATTCTTAATACTTTCTCCCAGTCCTCCATATCTACATTCCATTTGTAGATTTGGGGACATAGGGTAAAAAGAGCCGCGATATGTTTTATATCCCGTGCATTCCTTATTGAGGTTCGGAAAATGAGTATTTGCCCTTCCATAGTTGCTATCAATTACTTTTGTTTACCTCGCAAAGGTAGGCTTAAAAAGGCTTCGATATAGAATTATTCGACGAATGCCGTGATTACTCATGACGAATTAAGTAATTTGGGAGACTAACTATAGGGCACTTGTATAGTTGTTCTTCTCCATTTCAAATCTTTATCCGGATATGGCGATACCCCATACATCGTCTTTTAGTGCTTGACCCCTTCAAATAAATCGCGGTTGTCTCGTGAACTCTGTGAATTGCGCTTGAAGTCATTGAATGTATAACTGATAGTCAACGTAATTACAGGGAATTTCGGTTGAATCCGTGTGATCGATTGTAAATTGGCTGTCTCAATGTCACTTCTGTAACGGGCAGAATTGAATATATCCCGAAAGGAGAGGGTCGATTGCAGATGAGGACTGAACAACTGCTGACGAATAGCCAAATTGACAAACCAAAAAGAATCCGACCTCCCTTGTGTGGTAACCGAAGGACCCACGAAATTCCCGTCCAGCTGAATACGGGTATTCTTATGAACCCGAAAAAGGTTATTGACTGTAAAGTCATAATTGGTACTCGTTTCCTTTTTTCCTCCCGAATTTATATTATTCATTACCTTGTAATAGTAAATATTTCCGTTGACGTCCAGATTCCACCATTTAGTAACTTTCAACTGGGTACTTAGCTCCACGCCTAACGAATAGTCATTGCCCACGTTAGCCATGGAGTCTAATGTAACTCCTGCCTCGTACGGAACACGCAAGCGTTCAATCTTGTCTTTACGTTTTCTGTAGAACAGGCTGGATTGCAAAGTGTGCTCTCCCATAGTCTTTTTGTAATTCAGCTCGAAAGAATGTATGTATTCGGGCCGGATATCCGGATTGCCAATTTCAGCTGTGTAATAATCGCGATAAGTAATGTAAGGCTCCATAAAAAAGAGTTCCGGACGGTTGGTACGGTACGAATAGGCGAATGTCAGCTTCTGTTCGTGCGGCAGCGTGTATCCTAGATGTACGGATGGGAACACTTCAAAACGATTCACCGTGCGGTCCGAACCTTCAATAGAGCTTCTCAGCACCTGGTGTGTATGTTCACCTCTCACCCCTATCTGTACGTCAAATGCTTTATAACTGTCACTTCCCATGACATAAACGGAATGAATACCCCGCTGAAAATAGAAAGTGTTATAGATATCCTCCCGCCAATAAAATTCTTTTTTCTCCGGATTCCAGAATTGCATCGTGTAATCGCCGTCTTCCAGATACGAATGATATTGATACCCGCTTTCCAGCAGACCGGTCTTGCTATAAGGATAGCTGTAGGACAGATTGCCTTGGACTGTCCAGCGTTTTTCGTCTTCCCACGCACGGTGTCCCTGCTGGCGTTGTTCGTTCTTGTCGAAAAGGTCACTCTGGAAATATTCAAGGGGATTGTCTTCATAACCCAGCATAAAACTGCCGGTTAGGGTATGCCCGTTGTCGTTAAACTTATGGGAGAATCCTGCTTTTCCAATATTGACCGTCGAGTGCAGGTCATATTTGTCGCGGCTAAAATAGTTGGATGGGGCGGATGCTGCGACGGAATTGGAATGTGTCTCTGTATAATCGAGGTCCCCTTCGCGGGTAAACTTGTCATATACCACCTGCAACTCTGCATTGACGGACGTTTTGGGAGTAAAAGCGTAATCAATGCCTCCCCGTAGTCCATAGTGATAATTCTTCCCGATTCGCGGACCGTCGGACAGGGAAGTGGTGGTTTTGTCCCCAACAACAGTCGTCTTTGTCTGTTCGAAATCGCTCTTACGGATGGGATTGTTCCAGTGTCCGGCAAGGTGCCACTGTAACTTCTTGTGTTGCTGGGACAACAGGAAATCCAGACCGTTGGAGAGAGCTGTGCTGCCATACGCATTGACTATACCGTTGATACCCGCTTGTTTGTTTTTCTTGGTGATGATGTTAATCATTCCTACTTCTCCGTCCGTATCATAGCGTGCCGAAGGCGTAGTAATGATTTCTATGTTCTCTATCTGGGTGGAAGGAATCTGTTGCAGGGCCTGTGAACCGGAATAAAAGCTGGGCTTCCCGTCGATATATACCTTAAATCCGCTGCTTCCGCGAAAGGTAACTTCACCATCCACATCTACCCGTACGGAGGGGGTATTTTCCAGAATATCGACTGCCGTTCCGCCGCTGCTCATGAGATTGTTCGAAGCGTCTATAATCTTTTTGTCCAGCTTGTAGATGACTTGCCTTTTGGCTGCCTGCACCACTACTTCGGCTATACCTACTTCCAAAGGTTGCAGTTCGATAATACCTAAGTCCGTCACTGATTCGGAAGAGGTGATACTAATGGCGCCTTGTGTGTAGATGTCATAGCCGATCAGCCTCACCATTAACGAGTATTCTCCTTTGGCAATACCCGATAAGTGAAAGTCGCCATTCTCTTTAGTATGGGTAAATGAAGCGGGATCGGTTTCGCCTTTCTTCGTTAGTACGACATCGGCAAACTCTATCGGGTTGCCTGTACCTTTTTCCTGCACTTTTCCTTTGATCTGTACGGGAGCCGCCATGAGGCAGTTGAAACTAAACATAAAAAGAATGAGAATAATTGTAGTTTTCATGATCGTGTTGATAGTTTGTTTTATGCTGCAAAGTTAATGAAGTATTTCTAACATCAGGAAAAATCGGTTGACTATATAGCGCTCATTTTTATTTTGTATCCGGCACAGATACAAAAAGGATGTTTGTATCTGTTGTGTTTGATCTATTTTGTGGAATATCGTGTTTTTACCCTTTTAATCTATATATTTGTATTATTTAAAGTTAAGTTATTATGTATGAACTGGAACAGATTGGAAAGCAGAGCTATTACATTAATTGTCCTGCAAAAATAGGAATATACAGACGGAATGATACAGACGTATATTTGATAGATAGTGGCAATGATAAAGAGGCCGGTAAGAAGGTGCTGAAACTTGCTGCCCAAAATAATTGGGAAATAAAAGCCATTATTAATACACATTCCAATGCCGATCACATTGGTGGTAATCACTATCTGCAACAACAGACTGACTGTCCGGTTTTCGCAAACGGCATTGAAACTGCTTTTACTAATTATCCGATTTTGGAACCTTCTTTTTTATATGGCGGATATCCTTGCAAGGAGCTGAGAACTAAATTCTTGCTTGCAAAAGAAAGCAGAGCGTGGGATATAGCTCATAATGATTTTCCTCATGAATTGGAAATTATACCTCTTCCGGGACATTTCTTTGATATGATAGGGGTGCGTACCCCTGACAATACTGTTTTTCTGGCAGACTGTATTAGCAGTCAGGCTACTTTGGAGAAATATCAGATTTCGTTCATTTATGATGTTGCCCAATATCTTGATACATTGGACAAAGTGGAGAATATGCAGGCGGATATGTTTGTTCCGGCACATGCAGAGGCTACTTCGGATATAAGAAGACTGGTTGCTTTCAACAGGAATAAAGTATATGAAATAGCTGATCTGTTGTTAAGTATTTGCAAGAATCCGTTGGATAGTGAGAGCATTCTTCAGAAGGTTTTTGAAAAGTACAATCTGACGATGACTATCGAACAATATGTGTTGGTGGGAAGTACTGTTCGTTCATACCTGTCTTGGCTGAAGGATACTGATAAGTTGGCATTTCATTGTCGGGATCATAAATTGCTTTGGGAAAGTCTTTGATTTGAAACAAGTAAAAAAGTATAGGAAAAAGAATATGAATACTACTATAATCGATACCGTCAGAAAAAGACTGACTGAAAGTATAGATGCCAAAGTGCTGGCGACTTCCGCTCATTTCTTTAAAGAAGGAGAGCAGGCTAAAGTGTATGGTGTCAGGATGGGTGAAGTATCCGGAATAGCCAAAGAATCCTGGCAGGAGGTAAAAGGTGAATCCAAACCGGATATTTTTCAATTGTGTGAGCAACTGTGGCAGTCGGGTTTTCTTGAAGAAGTAGTTGTAGCTTGCGAATGGGCATATCGTTCTCGTGGAAATTATGAACCTTGCGATATTGAGACTTTCGAACATTGGCTGAAGAGCTACGTGGATAATTGGGGAGCGTGTGATACGCTTTGTAATCATACGATTGGCACATTTGTGGAAATGTTTCCCGAATATATTTCCCGTTTGAAAGAATGGGCAAAGTCTGACAATCGCTGGATGCGTCGTGGAGCTGCAGTTACTTTGATAATTCCGGCTCGTAAAGGTCTGTTTTTGGATGATATTATGGAAATAGCGACAACGATGATGATGGATCGTGACGATATGGTGCAGAAGGGGTATGGCTGGATGCTTAAGGCTGCCAGTGAAGCACATTGTAATGAGATATTCGATTTTGTTACGAAGCATCGTTCTGCAATGCCTCGTACAGCTTATCGGTATGCACTAGAGAAAATGCCTAAAGATATGAGAGCGGAAGCCATGAAGAAATAGCTTCCTTTTTTGCATTTACTCTGCTTTTCTGTTTGGTTTCCGCTTAATGAGCAGAAGCCGTTCCATATCATTGAATAGTTTTGTGTCTTTTAATTCAAACATGATCCATTTGCCGTCGTGGAAAGTGGTAGCTGCATCATAGATCATCTGTACCTCGTTTGAAAACTGTCCTCGCTGAATTTCGAATTTGGCGCGTTCATCTTTCCCCAAGATAACCATAAATCCCAGAGTCTTTTCCTTCGCATATAAAACACAGAGGGTTTTACCGCCTTTGCGGTATTTGTATTCATACGTCCACGCTTTGCCGCCACGGTTCCAAAGTTGCTCCATTTCGTAGCTCTTCTCGATGCGCTGGCAGAGTGAGTTCCATACATCGTAAAGGTCTGTTCCTATCAGATTCTCTATATCTTCGGAAGCCGGTATTTGAAAAGGTTCTTTCATGGTATTTGCTGTTTAATCATATATATATGTCGCAAAGATAGGATGATCTTTTAGTAAATCGTTGTCCAATATAGGCATCTTTAGTTATAGTCATGAGATTTAAAATTAAAATGTAAAGACATATTTCATACTTTACTCCAAATATAGTTTTAAATTTTAATCTATTTGTTGGGAAAAATAAAATGCTCTGAAGGGCGTTTATGTGCATTCTACAAAAAGTTGTATATCAGACGGTTATGAAATCTTATTTTTGGTTTAAAACCAACGGGGCGTTCCTTTTAAACCAACGCCTCGTTTCTTTAAAACCAAGAGGACATTTCTCACCGAGAAATGTCCTCTTGGTTAAAAGCTAGCTTCAAATCCGGAGTGAACATTCAAATATTTCAAATACAGTATTTGTTGATTTAAGTAAGGTGATGTAACTATTTGTTGTATTCAAGTAGGAAAAAAGATAATTGCTTTAGCATGAAGTAAATAAATTCCAAAGATTTTACTTACATTTGTTTCTATAAATAAAATGTAAGTGAAAAACATGGGAAAACAACTATCAGTATCACTCCTTTGCTGCCTTCTTGTTTCGGCTACGTCATTAGCTCAAAGCTGGAAATCTTATGAACAGACTGCGAAGGGGAAGACTTACGAAGCATCCGATTGTGTGACACTGTTGGATAGTACATTGGTATCTGTCCAGCCTACAGGACAAGGGTCGTTTGCTGTATGCAAAGTGATAAAGGTACAGACTCCGAGGGGAGCAGTGGATAATCGGGTGATTAAATACGATTATGACCCTTTGACTGCTTATGCCGAATTTAAACGTGTAACCATCCATCGTGCCAATGGAAAAGTAGATGAACTTGATGTCAGGAAAACCTGTGATTATGCTGCTCCTGCGCGTGCTATTTATTGGGGCGCAAGACAAATCATGATTGAAGTGGGCGCCTTGCAGCCGGGTGATATTGTGGATTACGAAATAGCCAAGAAAGGCTTTACCTATGCGTTGCTTGCAGCCGGTAATGAAGATGAATCACGCTTTATTCCGCCTATGCGCGGACAGTTTTATGATATTGTTCCTTTTTGGAGCAGCACTCCTACTGTACGTAAAGTTTATGTAGTAAGCATTCCGATGGAGAAGGAACTTCAGTTTCAGTTCTATCAGGGTGAGTGCGCATCATCCATGCGTTATGAAGACGGTCGCAAGAAATATAGCTTTGCGATGGATGATATGATGCCTTTCGTTAAAGAGCCAAACATGGTAGACCTTTTCGATGCAGCTCCCAAACTGATGATGTCTTCCACTCCCCAGTGGAAAGACAAGTCGTTGTGGTTCAATAAAGTGAACGAAGATTATGGTAGTTTTGATCCATTGCCCGAAGCACAGAAAAAAGTAGATGAACTGATAAAAGGCAAGAAGACCGAAATGGAAAAAATAGCTGTGCTGACTCATTGGGTGGCAGATAACATCCGCTATTCCGGCATTTCGATGGGAAAAGGAGAAGGATTTACACTTCATAATACTAAAATGAATTATACTGATCGTTGCGGAGTCTGCAAAGATATAGCAGGTACACTGATTTCGTTCTTGCGCATGGCTGGTTTCGAAGCCTATCCTGCCATGACAATGGCAGGCAGTCGGGTAGAAAGTATTCCTGCCGACCATTTTAATCATTGTGTGGCAGTGGTGAAACTGAGCAATGGAACATATATGCCTCTCGATCCTACATGGGTTCCTTTCTGCCGCGAGTTATGGAGCAGTGCCGAACAGCAGCAGAACTATCTGCCGGGTGTACCCGAAGGTTCTGATTTGTGTATCACTCCGGTTTCCGCTCCCGAAAACCATTATGTACATATCAAAGCCGACAACCGCTTGGAAGCAGATGGTACACTACGCGGTACTTTTATCCTTACAGCCGAAGGACAGAGTGACAGCAATATCCGTCGCATCTTTACCACCGGCTTTCAGAGCGAATGGAAAAGCACGATGGAACGTCAGCTGTTGGCCATCTCTCCCAAAGCCAGATTGTTGAGTGTAGACTATGGAAAGAATCCCAAAGACTATCAGGCTGCACCTATTAAAATCACTTTTCGTTATGAAATACCCGATTATGCCTTGAGAGGAGAGGGCGAGATGTTTTTCCGTCCGATGGTGATGAATAACCTTTATAATCAGGTACGTTCTTATATGTGGATCGATACTTCGGTAGAAAACCGTAAGTATGGTTTCAAAGATGGTTGTTCCCGTTTGGTCGAACTGGATGAAACGATTCAGCTTCCGGCAGGATACAAGCTAGTGAGTGCTGCCAAGGATGAAACCATGCAAGGAGTGGGAGCCGATTTTGAAGGTTCGTTGGTACAGAAAGGAAATAAAGTGTTGCTCCACAATAGACTGGCTTTGAAGAAGCGTGTTTATGAGGCTTCTGATTGGGAAAGTTTCCGCAATGCTGTGAATGCCCACAAGGCGTATGGTGAATATTTGGTGATTAAAAAGTAGAGCAGAATGAAAAATACATATTATTATATAGTTACGCTGGCGATGCTGATTTTGGCATTTCCGGTGAAAGCGGCATCCGAAGCTGAATTTGGGAAATTGAGCAAGGCTTATACGTTACACGCTGACGGTAGTCAGGAAATACGTGTGCAAAAAGAGCTGACTTTGTTTACTCATGCAGCGATGAACCGTGTGTATGGAGAGAGTTTTATCATTTACAATCCGGAGTTTCAGACACTGAAGATACACGATTCTTATACTCGTCAGAAAGACGGTACTATTGTGAAGACTCCCGAAAATGCGTTCGTTGAGGTACTTCCTTCCGCAGCGGCAGATGCTCCTGCTTATAACGGTCTGAAAGAGATGGTAGTCGTTCATACGGGACTGGAATTGGGAGCTACCATTTATCTGGACTACTCCGTCGTTACCCGTCCGGGATATCTGCCCGAACTGGATGTGTGCGAGCAGGTGGAAGAGCTTTCTCCAATCAGGGAATATGTGTTTTCGCTGTCAGTGCCCGAAAGCAAACCTCTGCATTATGAATGGTTGAATGGAAAAGCTGCTTCGGTTGTAAAAACGGCGGGTGGTATGAAAACAGTGACCTGGACACTGAAAAATGTGCAACCGCGTCCTTATTCACTTGACGTCTCTTTGCCGGCAGGTAATGTACAGGCTGTTGTGGCGTCCACTTATGCTTCAAAGGCTGATGCACTGAAAGTGATAAAACAACAACTGGAAAGTAATGGAAAGGATGTTTCCGAATTGGCACAGAAGCTGACTGCCAGTGCACAAACCACAGAACAAAAAAAGGAGTTACTCACTGCTTATGTAGAAGGATTAGGAAATTGCCGCCTGACCCTGTCGCAAACCGGATACCGTTTGCGTCCGGCTTCCGAAGTGATCCGTTCGGCATACGGAACTGAAGCGGAGAAGGCTGCTTTGTTGGCTGCCTTGCAACAGGCGATAGGCATCCGTGCGGAGATAAAAGCGGCTTTTCCTAAAACAGAAGATAAAGATGCAGCCGGACTTGCTGCTGTCAGCGGATTGTTTCTCTTTGATAAAGGAATTGCCGATATACAGGATTTTGTTTCTGTAGTTGATCTGAATGCTCAGCCGATAGTTTTAGAGAAGGTTTCTCATGTTGTTTCACGAACTGACACATTGCAGGTGAGCGATAAAACCGGAAAGGCATTGGCTGATGGTTATCGGAAATTCGACTTACCGCAGGCTCGCGGTGGATGGGCAAGTTATGACGGGCGTGTGACAGCTCTGAATACAACTCGTCCCGTTAATCTGCTTTTGCGGTATTTGCCCGATGAAGCTTATACCTATATCGTAAAGACTGATGAAGGAATGAAACCAGTGGTTGTGCCGACTAACAAAAAGATTGAAAATGCTGTCGGCATCATGGAAGTTACAGTGAAAAAGGCGGAGGATAAAATAGAGATAGTCCGTACCTTGAAACTGAAAAAACAATTGATAACTTCGGCTGAATATCCGGCGTATTATCGCTTGATGGCGGAATGGATGGACACCAATGGCAATAGTCTGTTATTTCAAACTGCGAAGTAAATCTGACGGGCATATCGTTCCGATGGGGCTGCCATTCTGAACAAATCAAAGAGGATGTGTCGAAACCCTTCATAAATAAAGAATCATCTTCGCTACAACTATCTGTGGCGAAGATGATTTCGTTAAAAGGGGAGTCTTGACACATCCTCTTCGTTTTTTATCCGGTAAGACAGATGATCCTCTAAAGAGGTTTTATCGGAATACAAATATCCACAATGTGTTTATTCTCCGGATGTGTCTGGTGACTGTTATGGTATAACTCATAAGTACATCCATCTCCTTGCTGATACCCACTTTCCGTAAACCACTTGCACATTGTGTTCCATGCTTTCTCGAAATCTTCAGTACCTAATTCAAAATGTCCCACAGCATATTTCCCACTGGGAATGACGAGATTACCGATTTCACCTTCTCCTTTTACGTCTCCTTCCACGATGATACAAGCACTCTGACGCACTTTACTCAATTCCGTTACCGAAGGATCATCATGTGTGACGGTTGCCGATTTCGTAACATTCGGAATATACAGACCACGAGGTTCTGCCCATTTGATAAGTTTCTCATACGCTTTTACAATCTCTTTGAATGCTCCCATATGCCGGCAATAAACGGCTTTCATATCCGGCATCTCTTTTACTTCGATTTTTGTTTCCATAAAATATGATATTTTAAATTTGACACTGCAAAGTTGGGGAGATAATACATATTTTGGTGTCAAATTCTTGCTAACCATTTGTCCGTTCTTGCTAAATAAGATTCCGTCTTGGGCATAAACGGGTTTCTCCATTTTACGGAACTGGCTTGGCGTCAAACCGAAAAACTTTTTAAATACACGGCTAAAAAGGGATACTGTGCAAAAACCGCAACTATCGGCAATCTCACTGATAGAAATATCCATATTTTCCCGTAACCGGCAGGCTGCCTTCTCAATCCGGAGTCGTTGGATGTAATCAATCGGTGTTTCACCTATCAGGAACGTGAATATCCTGTGGAAATGAAAAGGCGAAAAGTTAGCTATTTCTGCTATACTTTTCAGTTCCAGAGGCTGGTCGAGATGTATGTCAATGTAGTCCATCACCCGATTGATCCTGGAACGATATTCTATTTTACTTTTTTCTTGTATATTCATGTCAGACGGTTTTTAATCGCAAAGATAGCTGCCGTCTGTCAGATCTGCTAGTCTATTCTTGCTAACTATCTTGTGAATTTTATCCTTACACTGTATTTGCAGAAGTCTTTTTATGTGTGAAAGATGGAGTAAATATAGCAGTTTTTGGCGGATTATTCTTGTTTCATGAGGTATCTGTCTATCTTTGCAGCATAAATGATTTGTTTAATTTATAACACTGACGATTATGAAGTTACTGGTTTTTCTTGCTAAAGGCTTTGAGACGATTGAATTTAGTGGTTTCATTGATGTGATGGGATGGGCGAAAACAGATTTTGGCTGTGATGTTGAGGTGGTAACAGGTGGTTTTAACGAGAAAGTCATCAGTTCTTTTAATATCCCCGTTTTGGTAGATAAGACGATTGATGAGATATCCGTTGATGAATATGATGCTCTTGCCATCCCCGGAGGTTTTGAAGTTTTCGGCTTTTATGAAGAGGCTTATGAAGAGAAGCTTTTAAATCTGATTCGTCAGTTTGATGCCCGGAAGAAATGGATTGCAACAGTTTGTGTAGGTGCTTTGCCTGTCGGTAAAAGTGGTGTGCTGAAAGATAGAAAGGCGACTACTTATCATCTTGGAGGGGCAGTCAAGCAAAAGGTTCTTCAAAGTTTCGGAGCAATAATCGTCAATGAACCGATAGTGGTGGACGACAATATAATCACTTCTTATGGTCCTCAAACCGCTTCGGGAGTAGCCCTTCTTTTATTGGAGAAACTGACTTCTCATCGTGAAATGTCTTTGGTAAAAGAGGCTATGGGATTCTAAAAATAAAACCGGAGAAGCATGAAAATAAGTATTGCGCAAATAGAACCAGTCAAAGGTGATATTGAACGGAACCTGGCCAGACATCTGCTGTTTATAGAAGCAGCCTTGGAAAAGAAGGCGGATTTTATCATGTTTCCCGAATTATCGTTGACCGGTTATGAACCGGAACTGGCGGAAGAACTGGCTACTGATGCCGGTGATGAACGGTTGGCTCCCTTACAGGTGATAAGCGATAAAAATAAGATTGTTATAGGTGTGGGACTTCCTACTATAAATGGCAATGATATATTTATCAGCATGATCATTTTTCAACCGTATCAGGAAAGAATAACCTATTCGAAACAATACTTATACCCAACGGAAGAGGGAATATTCACAGCCGGCAATACACCTTGTGTGTTATCTTTTGATAAAGATAATATTATTGCACCTGCGATCTGTTATGAATTGTCTAATGGCGGACACGTAGAATATGCGCATCAGAGGAATGCAACAATCTATATGGCAAGCGTCCTTAATTCAGTAAATGGAGTGGATGCCGATATTGAGAAACTCTCGAAAATAGCGGAAACATATAAGATGCTGACCTTTATGGCTAATTATATTGGAGAATCCGGAGGTTATATGTGTGCGGGAAAATCATCCATATGGGATCAGAAAGGAGGATTGATCGCGCAGCTTGACAGCAATACGGAAGGATTATTGACTTATGATACAATGACTCAATCTGCTGAAATAACAGAGATAAGAAAATATTAATCTTCTTATCTCTGTCCTCTACTATATCATATAGCAAACAGGCTGCTAAATCAGTTCGTGAATTTCCTGAATATGGAGATTCAGATGATCTAAATATCCTTCTATCATTTCTTTTAAAGTGACTTTTGTCCCTTCGAAGTCACACCAGTAACTATCTAGCTTTGTTTGATCTACCGACTTTATTAGCTGAATGATATGCAGATTAAAGAATTTCCATAACTGAATCAGATTATTCCAGTCCGTATGCTGATAATCCTGCAAGGCTATCCACAGATCATTATCCTGCCGATAATCAGGAAAGAAAAGCAGGTCCTTACTGTATTGCAACCTGACCATCCGTTGATGATTGTTTGAGGCGGAATCAATCAAATGTCCGAGAATTTGTTTGATAGTACGATTCTGCCTGTTACGTTTTTGTGTGATTGTCTCTTCCGGCAGGCTGGTTAATACTTTTTCTTCTGTTTTTATAACATTATAAATCCCTTCTGTTATTAGGGAAAAATCAAACTCTGGCATAATTCCTCTCTTTCTGTTTTAAAGTCTCTTTTGCGCAACTGCGCAATAATGCAAATATAGACAAATGAATGAAATATATGTGGAATTACATTCTATAAAAGCAAACTTGTTTGTTATTCTAATTGTGAGGAGAACATCTTTTCCATATAACCTTTATATTTGCATGATATTAAAACCAACAATTATATAAAAAAGATATGAGAACAGTATTGGCAGCATTAGGAGTTTTGTGTTTCATGGGAAGTTGCTCGTCAGGTATGACAAGTTCAAAAGGCATTGTTTGTGATGCGACCATGAATACAGTGGCGATTGTTACAGACAAGAATGATACTCTTTCATTCAGTACGATGAACGCGAATAAAGAAGAAGTCGATGGCTTGCTTCTGAATGATACTCTGGAAGTATTCTATACCGGTAAATATACACCGGGGATACAGGCCTTAAAATTAGTCCGGTATCCGCAATCTCTCAAACTTGGAGGCGATCGGGATGAACACGGTTGTATCGGCTCTGCCGGATATGTATGGTGTGAAGTGCAGCAAGACTGCATCCGGTTGTTTGAAAAAGGTATCCGGACGGAAGCTGTTGATGGAAGCACTGCTTCTGCTTTTATTGTGTTCAGCCCCGATTCCACACGTCTGGAACTTTTCTTCTCTGATGAACAACCGAATGAGATTTTGGAAAGACGTGGCTTACCTTCGGGAGGTTATGCATGGAACGTAGAGGATGATGATACGAAAAATGTACGGTTTATAGACGGATTGTGGACAATCAGTCAGAGAGATAAGGTTATTTATCGTGAGAAAAAGACGAAAGCCGGAGAATAATTCCGGCTTTTATAGCTGTTTATTTATCACTTTTATCAGATAAAAGTATAGCCGAATCGTGCTCAACAATGTCTTTTTACGACTGTAGTGCTAAAAAATGTGATAATCTAATAGTGATGGAATAAAAAAGGAGGGATACTGTAACTTTTAATTCTGATTTTTATTATATTTGTATAGCCGTTGAAAGGTGCGTTCATTGAGACTAAATATCGAAAAGCGTTCAGCTTTTTTACGTAGTAACGAAACTACCAATTTCTTTTACCCTCAGGGTAAATATTACAACACGTAAAAATGACTGAACGCCTACGCTTGTTATACATATACTTTGCGTGGGCGTTCTTCTCATTTGTGTTGTAGGGATTGGTAGTTCCTGTTGCTACATTTGGGAAGAAAAGGCTCACGTTTTTTTTATATCTATTCTTGACATAACATTCAAAACATATGAAAAGATCTTCATTTTGGGTTTTATCGTAAAAGTGCGTTGCTTTTTTAACGAGTTAGTTTTCCTTTTTATTAATTTAAAAAAAGACTACTATGGATAAGAAAATCGTAGGTGCCAACGCAGGCAAAGTATGGCACGCCCTTAATGAAGCTGATGGAATTTCGATTCCCGAACTTGCCCGGAAAGTAAATCTGAGTGTGGAAAGTACAGCTCTGGCAGTCGGTTGGCTGGCTCGTGAAAACAAGGTCGTGATTGAACGCAAGAATGGATTAATTGAAATTTATAATGAAGGTCATTTTGCTTTCTCTTTTGGATAAGTTTAATGATTAAAAACTGGTTAGGTTCAATAATGAAAGAAGCTCTCGATAGAAAACGGAATCCGGTGATATTGAAAGCTTCTTTCTGTTATATCCTTATTGCATACTACTGAAAAAACTGTATTTTTGTCAGAAGTAATGGCTTCTGATGCACAGAAAACAGCTTTAATCAATCATCAAAGTATGGAAAAGAAAACTAAAACAATTCGTTTGATTTACCCGCAGTGGCAAGGTGCCAGTATCGTTCCGTTGATTCCGGAAGTGAAAAATCCCGATGATGCTTCGCGAGGATATTTTCTGGGTGCGCAGTTACTGAACTTTCTTGCACCGGACAGTGGTCAGGAGACTCTTACTGTACCTGTCTCCATTGAACTGGAAGATCGTCAAGTGACAGACGGAGTGCTTGACCGTGATATAATCGTTCGTCAGACAAGGACTGCTCTGGATATGTTGCGGGTCAGCAATCCTGATAAAATAGTAACTCTTGGCGGAGAATGCTCAGTCAGTGTAGTACCGTTCACTTATCTTGCCGAAAAGTATGATAATGACGTTGCTGTGATATGGATTGATGCACATCCTGATATAACATTGCCCGGTGATGTTTATCCCGGTTATCATGCAATGGCGGTAACAGCGTGCATGGGCTATGGAGACAAAAGGATTCTGGAAGAATTACCCGCTAAGATTTTTCCGTCCAAGATTTTATTGGTTGGATTACGCAATTGGGAGCGTGACGAGATAAAGGAGCGGCAGCAACAGTATGGAATAAAGCATTTATCCCCGCAAGATGTTGCTCAAAACAGTGATGCCATTAAATCTTGGCTGAAAGCGTGTGGAGCATCTAAAGTCGTCATTCATTTCGATATGGATGCGCTCGATCCTACTGAAATTATCGCAGCGGTTGGTACTGATCCGGATGGAATGAAGATGGAAGAAGTCATACGGGTGATCAATGACATTGCAGCAGAAAAAGAATTGGTCGGACTGACTATTGCCGAGCCGATGCCTCGTACGGCTATTCGAATAAAGAATATGCTGAATCAGTTGCCTTTGCTGAAATAAAGAAAGAGTGAGAGGAAATTATTTCTTCTCACTCCGTTATGATAATTACTTTATTTCTTTGTCAGAAACTTCTTGCTCAACCACTTTCTTACAGGCTCGTCATACAGTTTCAGGCAAAGGTAAGCCAACACAATGCTTCCGAAGAAGACACATAAGGCTACCGGCCATGACTGGGAGAAAGTGATATGTGGCTCTTTGCTCCATAACCAGGCATAGAACAGATACATGAAAGGATAATGTATGATATATACCGGATAAGATATATCTCCCAGGAATTTACAGATTTTGGCTGTAACTTTATCCGTCGTTTTTCCCGAAGCACCCAGATAGACAAGTAGCGGGAAAATAAGAATGGTGCATACAGCATCATAAATACCGTTCATCCACTGCGAAGTATGACCGCCAACGTACGGCATGGAAAGTAAAACGAGAGTTGCCACGCTGCATATCCAGAAAGCCCCTTTGATGTGGACAGGTTTAAAGATGCGTGACATCAATAATCCGATAGAGAATGCGAACAGCATACGTAGAAAACCTCCGATCAGGTTATAGTCGATCATCGACCAGCCTACTCCCAGATGATAGTTGCCGGAAAGATTGCATATCGAGAAAGAAGCCAATCCGATTCCTGCTATCACGACAAGTATCGTAAGTGCCTTGGTAGACATCCGGCGAATAAATAGGGCATACAAAATATTACCGATATACTCGAAGAACAAAGACCAGCTGGGACCATTCAAAGGATACATCTCGCCGTTTCCACGGACTTCGGGACCCGTGCCCGGAACAGCCGGAATCAGGAAAAGATTGAGAAGCATAGCCACCATTACCATCGATATGGAAACACGGGTACCGTCCCATTGCTCGCAGCCTTGTATGCAAAATGTAATAGCACCCAAAACGGCTCCCATAACAACCATCGGATGCAGACGGATTAATCTGCGTTTGAAAAACTCTTTTTGGGTCATCGTTGTTTTCCAGCGGTCGTCATAAGCATAGCCGATAACGAAACCCGACAGAATAAAGAAGAAATCGACAGCCAGATACCCATGATTGAATTTTTGGTCTATGGGACTTGTGGCAAAGCCTTCGAATACATGATACCATATCACCAAAAGAGCCGCAACCCCTCGCAGTCCGTCAAGGAGTACGTAATGGGGTTTAGAGTCTGCAAATGCAGAGGAAGAGATTTTTTGCATGTTCTAAATTATTGTTCAAATTAGTATTAGTCATTGAAGAAGCCGCAAAAATACGGAATTTATAAGTTTAAAAAATTGTCCTGCATCAAAATCTTGCCGTATATGGGAATTATTTGTATGCTCTGAGGCGGCTGAGTGTTGAAAGTGTGATGCCCAGATAAGAGGCGATATATCCCAATTGTATCCGCTGGCACATTTGAGGAAACTGAAGTTTGAATGCTTCATATCTTTCTTTTGCAGACAGGGTGAGGCGGTCTTTGTGCGAACGGTGCAGGCGTCTGTATTCGTTTTGATGAATCACTCTTCCCCAGTTTGCCAGTTCGATATTGGTCTGAAACAGCCGGAGCAGATCGGTCAGTGATATTCTGTATGCGACAACGTCCTCAAGCGTTTCCACAAATTCTTCACTCATCTTATTATAATATAATTCATCCATGCTGAAGACAATTGCTCCCTCGCACGCAAAAGAAGTCGTTATTTCCTCTCCGTTTACCAGCCAGAAAGAGCGGGTCATTCCTTCTTCAATAAAATAAGCCGATTTGCAAAATTTGTTAGCCTCTATCAGTTGATGCCTCTTTGGAAAATGACATAATACTGTATTTTCTTTTAGTATTTGTATCGTTTCATCCGAAATGGGATACAAAGAGTTCATCTTATCTATAATGTTTCTCATAAAGTAGCCTTAATAATTTTCTGTCAAGTACAAAAATAGGAAAAACAATTCTGCCCACAATAGATGCCGGTGAAAAAGGGGGTGTTTTATCGATTCGTTCACTAAGGAGGAGAGAAACCGGAGAGTGGGAACTGCTGCTGAAAGACAAAGAAGGTACACTTCATTCTTTGGTGAAATGTACCTTCTTTGAAATCGGGAAGAGGCTAAACACGTGAGTATAGCCAGCTTATTCCGGAAATGGTATACATCAATTGACGTTGCTTACCTTGGATTCTGCTGTATATTCGGATTGGCATCTATCTCGCTTTGTGGAATAGGCAGAGCTATTCTCAGATCGGTAGCTTCTATCTTTTGTGCGTTAGACGCTTTCAAGGTCTCAAGATGCCAGCTGCCCTTGCGTTCAATAGCCAGACCATTGCGTAAGTAGTCATAGAAGACTTCCCCTTCGCCAACCAGTTCCTTGCGGCGCTCTTTAAGAATCCTGTCCAGAGTAAAAGTCTCCGTTGATACTTGCTGACTGGTATCCGTCGTACGGCGGCTGATGATGTCATTCAGATAACCTTGTGCTTCTTCAAGATCCGTTCCTTTTTTCAGTCCCGCTTCAGCCGCGTTCAGATAGACTTCGGAAAGGCGGATGATGCAAATGTTATTAGTTTTGGGATCATCTCCGGTCTTGCCGGGGAACTTGGCAAGATAGACTTTCTCGTGCATGGCGGCAGCCGGAAGTCCGGTGTTGTTTTCGATGACAGATTCCTTTGTCAGGCAGTGGCGTACATCCTTGGGGTCTTCATTCAGCAGGTTCAGGAAATCTTCCGACAAGATCAGATTATTCCAGTCGACCGTTGCTTCGTTGGCATAAACCATCGGAGCACCTTCACCGCCCGTACCTCCTGAAGGTTCGGATAAAGTGATGTAAAGTTCGAATAATGATTCCGACTGGAAATCCTGCCCCCATACATTGGGATATTCCTCATAGCTGTAAAGCTGATAACGTCCGCCGTTGTTCTTGATCACATCCGTAGCGGCATCATAAGCCTTCTGATATTCACCCATATTCAGATAGACTCTTGACAGTAATGCCTGAGCTGCCCAGTAGTTTATATAGCCATTGGATGTCTCTTGTCTTAATCCGGACAGTGCATTGCTCATGTCGCTGACTACCTGTTCGTAGCATTGCGCTACAGTGCTGCGTGACGGTTTATGCGTGGGATCGGAAGGGGAGGTCTCGATGGGTACTCCCAATGAAGCCCCCTTGTCATTCGTATAAGGCATTCCGAACAACCGGGTCAGGTTGAAGAGGGAAAGCCCCCGCATCACCAGTGCTTCGGACTTGATGCGGTTCAATTCTTTAGTATCACTGCTTTGAATACTGCCCGACTCTATTTTCTGTATCAGATTATTCGTCTGTCGTATTACTTTATAAACAGTATTCCATGGCAGTACAATATTCAGATTATCGGAAGCGAGCACATTGTATTCATAATAGGGAGATACGCGTTTTCCGTCTCCTTTGGTGATACGTGCCTGTACATCGGCGGCACGGCAATCGCCGTAATACCAATAGTTGTCTCCGTAATAGCTATGGCCGGATGCCAGACGATAAATTCCGTTCAAAGCGATCTGGGCATCGTCCAATGTGACGATGGCCTGTCCTGTTTCTACCGAGCTGGTGGTGTTAAGGTCTAGCCAGTCTGCCGAGCAGGAGCTGTTCAGTAGAGCCATTGCTGTAAGTATGTATATATGAATTCGTTTCATTATGTTGTTTATTTAGTTAGAATGATAGGAATGTTAGAATGATAATTGAGCTCCGAAACTAAAAGTACGCATGGCGGGAGCCTCACAAAAGACTTCACCGTTAACGGGTGTTTCGGGGTCATACTGTTTCCATTTGGCCCAGGTCAGCAGATTGTTTCCCGAGAAATATACCCGTACTTTGTCAATCATCAGCTTTTGAGTCCACTGGTTGGGCAGTGTGAAGCCGAGGGTAAAGTTTTTCAGGCGTAAATGATCGGTGCTGTGGATATAGCGGGACGAGTTGGTGGAAGTAGCCGGTTCACCATATACGAAACGTGGGATATCCGTCTGATCTCCGGGCTTTTGCCAACGGTTCATCATGTATGCGGGCAAGTTGTATCGTGAACTGTAGATGGAACTGCTGCCGTTTTCAATATAAGTTCCCAGTTTGTCGAACGAGTAACCGCCCAGTGAGTAAGTCAGTGTAAAGGTCAGGTCTATCCATTTGTAATTCAGAATATTGGTGAATCCTCCCGATACTTTGGGAGTAGCGGTTTTGTACGGAATGGATTCTGCTTTGGCAGCATCGGTGGTGAGTTCCCGATTGTAGCTTCCGTCCTCATTTTTTGTATTCAGATAATATTGGGCAGAACCGGTCAGCGGGTCTACTCCGGCAAACTCTTTTACATAAAACGTATGATAGGGGAGGCCCACTTTATGGATGAACCATGTTCCCTCAATCGTCTGGTCTAATAGTCCGTTGAGTGAAACGATCTTATTCCGGTTATGGCTCAGGTTGAGAACACTGGTCCAGTTAAAGTCGTTGGAAACAACATTCAGCGTACGCAATTCAAACTCTACTCCCTTGTTGTTCAGGCGTCCGATATTGCTTAAATAACTGGTAAATCCGGTAGTGGCGCTGATGGGGAGACTGTAAAGCAAGTCCTTGGTATCCCGGTTGTAATATTCCAGACTCGCAAAAATACGATTGATAAATGAAAGGTCGATACCCAGATTCAGGCTGTAATTCTTTTCCCATGTCAACAAATCATTGGGTTGTGCCGATTCATACGATCCGGCTGCCTCCATGTAGTTTTCTCCATAACTGTACAATCCTTTGTAGCCGTAGTATGAACCGGGCTGATTTCCGTTTACACCATACGAGGCACGTATCTTGACATCACTCAAAACCGGCTTTACGGCTTTCATGAAATTCTCGTTGCCTAAATGCCACATACCCGACACAGACCAGAAATTTCCCCAGCGGTTGTTGGGTGAAAGACGTGAACTTCCGTCGCGACGGTAACTTCCGGCGATGTAGTAACGGTCGTCATAGTCATAATTCAGTCGTGATAGATAAGAAATCATCCGATAGGCTTGGGTGGCAGACTTGAAACTGTTCAATACGGCGGCATTATCCGGTTCTGTCAGTTTATCACTGGGCAGTTTGGACTTTTCACCCGAAGCGTGGTCTGTCTGGTAGCTTTCTATTTCATAAGCCGCCAATACATCGAGATGATGTTTGCGGGCGAAAGTACGCACATAGTTCAGTGAGGTCGATGAGATCAGTTTGCCGTATTCAATGAAGCCTTTGGCTGTCTGGGCGTCGCTTCCGCTTTTAGGACCTGCCGAGCTCAAAGGGTTATAGTAGCGTGAATCCTTCTGGATAGTATAATCATAGCTTAATGTCTCTTTCAGTTTGAGACCTTTGATTGGCTCTATCGCTGCGTAACCGGTTGAAAACATACGTGTCATACGCACGCGGTTGTAATCGGTGAGTATGTCGCGCAATGGGTTCAGGCTGGTGCCGTCATAAGCTCCTACATAGTTTCCTTCTTCATCACGCACCACCATGGAAGGTGTCATGGTCATGGCCACGCATAGGAAAGGGTTGATAGATGATCCGCGTTCCTCATTCATTTCCTGATTCATTTGCGAGAACATCATATTTGCTCCTACCTCCCCGTATTTGCCGACTTTCTGCGTAACGTTCAAGCGTGCTGAGTAACGGTCCAGACTGGAGTTTTTGGCCAATCCTTCCTGATTGTTGTAGCCGAGCGAGGCATAGAATGTAGAACGGTCGTTACCTCCGGAGACGGAAGCTTCATAACTCTGATGCATAGCGGTGCGGAGCAGCTCTTTTCGCCAGTCCGTGTATCCCATGGCCGGCTTATACGCATATGTGCCGATATTGGAACTGGCATATTCAGCCGGAGACTCCATACCGTTGTCTGTTGCGTAGTTCAGCAATCCTTCATAGAGCAGTTCTTCCCGTTGGTCACCGTTGAGGGTAGGGCGGAAGTCGACGGCCGCATGAGAGAAGCCGCCTGATACGTTCAAGTCCACGCGTACCTTTCCGGTATTTCCTTTTTTAGTCGTAATCAATATGACGCCATTGGCGGCGCGGGAACCATACAGGGAAGCCGCTGCCGCATCTTTGATTACAGTCACGTTTTCAATATCCGACGGATTCAGTGTACTCATTATATTGGTCTTGGAGTTGTTCATATATGCTGCATCAGGACCACCGGAACTCATACTCCCGGAAGTAACCGGCACTCCATCTATGACAAACAAAGGTTCCTGTGAAGCGTTGAACGATCCCATTCCTCTGATGCGAATACTTTGGTTGGCGCCCGGTTGACCGGAACTGCTGGTTATTTGTACACCGGTAGTCATACCTTGCAACTTTTGCTCAACGCTCATCACAGGCACTTCTTTCAGCATATCTGTACGCAGCGTATTGGCCGATCCAGTGAATGAGGATTTGGAGAAATTACCATACCCTGTTACTACTACCTCGTCAATATCCATCGTTTCGGGAATCAGTACTATTTTGAGTTCTTTCTCTTTGCGGGGGACGCGTATTTCCTGTGTCTTCATTCCCACATAAGATACGACCAGCATCTTGGTTCCGGTTTCCACGGACAATTGAAACTGACCGTTGATATCGGTAATCACTCCTTTGGTGGGATTCCCCTTTACACTGACGGTGGCACCGATAAGTGGTTCATTATCCTCTGATGATATAACAACACCGGATATGTTCAGTTGCTGAGCGGATGCATACGAAATACTCAACAAACAAAACAGTAAGCTAAAACATAATGTTAACCTTTGATTAATCTTCATACTTTTATATTTAAAAATACATTTGCTATAAAGTCGATACAAAGGATATACCAATAGGATATAAAGAAATGCTGAAAAGATAAGATACAGATTAACAGCGGAGTTGAAAAAACGATATTATTGGGGCGGTGTAGAAAAATTGTGGAAAGGTGTGGAAAATATCCCCAATCATTGGTACGATAAATAGCGTGGCTATATGGATTATCGTACCGATAATGATTGGGTATATAGGTCTTACAATTTAATATCCCGGATTCTGATACTCACTGCCGTTGATAATGGTAGCGGTAAAGGTTGTAGAAATGGGACGTAAAGCATAATTCGGATCAAAGAACCGTGCGAGATCCGGGTGAGTATCTTTCAGATAATCGGAACTCTTGAACATCCCTGTCCGTTTCAAATCGTAAAAACGGCAATATTCACCGCATAGTTCGCGTCCTCTTTCGTCTAATACATTACGAACCGTCATGCCGCCCGTTAACGGATTTGCTCCGGCACGTTCGCGAACCTTATTCAGGTATTTGGCGGCATTCGCTCCTCCGTTCAGATAGAGGAAAGCGCTAAATAATAATAGGTTTATCCTTTTCCTTATTTAGGATTCTTAGAAATATATGATAAAGCTCCATTTAGTTGTTCGGACATGAAGAATAACTAAATGGAGCTTTAAATTGATAGATATCCTATAAATGTGTTCTAATCAAATAATTGATAGAAGTCAGCAATTGAATTATTGCTTCTTGCTTATCATTTAAAATGGGTTGAATGATTCAATAATGGGCTAACCGATACGCAAAAGAACTAAATCGTCCAAATATGAATTCAAATCATATAAATCTAAAAGTCGTTTATTGGATAAAGAATTCCTATACTAAATTTAGCTCCGGCTTGTGCAATAAATAATCTCTTTCAGTGCATAAATTAATTCGTCCGACTATAGCCGGACGAATTAATTTATGCACCCGCGGATATTATTTTTTATAGAGGAAATGTTTATTGTGTGCGTCTGCAATGATTGCAGTAACTTGAAAGTAGATTCAAGAAACATCAATAGAGTAAGTAACTCATAGTCACTTTTTTCCATAATACTCTATTATATAGATGAATACAATGCACCTTCTTTTTGGGTATTATGTTCTCTCTCTGTATATTTGAATGTCGCAATCATGCTTTTCTATCTATGATATTGATTGGCGCATATAGTGCGATAACTAACTCACATAATGTGCAATAGCTACCGCACATGATATGGATTAGCTATCGCACATTATGTGAGTTAGCTTAAAGGCATAAATTATTTTATAGAATGACAATTTCAAATCAGCAGACTATGTGTCTGTTTACATTAAAAGAATAAGAAGATGCATTGTAACAGGCTGAACAGTTGAATGATAGATGAAAATATGATTTGCTGACGAAGTTTTATTTTATTCATAGCTACATAGCAATAGGTCAAACGGTATGAAATTGGTTAGTTATCTTTGGGCAATGAGACTAGCGAACTTTGAAAATTATTATCTTTGTTGTCTTATGTAATGATACAGTTTGGTCTAGAACAATAGATGCTGTAATCTGTGACTGAAAATTTGATAATTATGAACATTGGCGATAGTGATATTCTATATTCTTTTGATAGAGCCCGTCTAATTGACAGAGCTCGCAATGGATTCATGAGAATAGACGGGCTTACCTTTAAACGAGCTAGAGATTATATGGACAAATATAGTGCTCGTGATTATTTGATGCAATGTCCACTTGACCTTTCAACGAAAGAATTGGTCAGTGGGATGAAAGATTATTGCCTGCAGCGTAGAGCCGAAATGCTCGAACCTTATCGAAAAAAAAGATATTCAATTAATGGTGATCCCATACATCATCTTTATATTATAGGTAATGGATTTGACAGATATCATGGTGCTGATTCTACATATATGGATTTTCGCAGCTACCTATTAAAGCACAATGATTTTGTCGTGAAGATGTTCGAACTCTTCTTCGGTCCCCGATCTATGATGAATAATTTTGATGATTATAATGATTATAATGATTATCTTTTGTGCCTTCAATACGGACGCAAATTGCCAGCTCCAAAGAACACTTGGGCTAAAGACTATTTATGGAAGGATTTTGAAAAATATCTTAGTGAACTGAACAGGGAACGTATTTTTGATTTTGTTGATGAGAATTTGCCGCGATTATACGAAGATGACGAGAATTTTAGTTATGCTGAATATTTAGGTCCTATAGATATTGTTGCTGATGTTGTTTCTTCTTGTACCTTCGAAATGCAATATCAGTTTCACCGGTGGATTAATACAATACATTACAAGAAAGGATTTAGGAAGAATATGCTGTATCTTGATCCGAACGCTGCTTACCTGAATTTTAATTATACATTGTTTCTTGAAACAGAATATAATATTTCCCGGGAACATATTTTTTATATTCACGGCGATAGAAGGCAGAAGTTTGGCTCTTTGGTTTTAGGGCATAATGTAGAGGATAATGAAGTCGCTTTTGATGAGTGGGTTCATAAACATAAAAATCGTCGGAGATATCGCCCGAATCTGAAGGATAAGAAGGGTAAATATTTTGCCAATGATAAGTTGGTCTATCTTGCTTTCTTTTTAAAGGATATGAAAAAAGGAAATTGGAAAAATCCAATAAGATATTATGCTGTAGATCATATTGAGGAGCGTTTGGAAAATTATTATGCGAAGAACATAAAACATTCTAATGACATAATAGATCATAATTTGGGCTTTTTTGAATCGCTGAATGATTTGAAAGAGATTACATTGCTTGGTCATTCGCTGGGTGATGTAGACTTTCCATATTTTAAGGCAATTGTTGAAAATGTAAGAAATGTGGATGATCTGATTTGGAATTTTAGTTATTATTCAGAAGATTTTGCAGACATCTGAATATTCTCCAAGGAAAAAATGTTCGGCTTTTCAAGATGTCTGATATAAAGCGGTAGCCGGACTCACACCATTCGCATACCTTTAATTCTAAACGATCTGTTTGGCGGTATGTGACTAGTTAATGCTGCTATTATGCAGTGTTCTATTATATAGGTGTGTACGCTTTCTGCCTTGAGCAGAGTTTCTAAAACCAGAATCGCTAGTAGGTCTTTAAGATTCGAATGTGATTTGTTTAATGGTTATGAGGGCAGGCACAAGCTTGCCCTCTTTTCAAAATTGAAGGATATCACAATCCTCTTTTTTTATTTGAATAAATAATAATAATTGCTTGCGGCAAAAAGAGCCAGAAACCGGAGGCAGGTTCAATAATACAACCGATTATGGTAAGCAGTAAAATAGAGTAACCTAAAAATACGGGTGCCGGTTTTTGTTCTTTTCTGATATAATATTGAAGCGTTTGCCCCCAAAGGATAAGTATTACTCCACAGATCAAGAACCAAAAGGCGAAACTTTGACTATAATTCTCTCCAATAGAATTTACTAATCCATTTCTGAGCATTTCCGAAAAAGCATCTTTTCCGATAAATAGTGCATAAATCGTATGAATGATTCCTGTCGCTGTTAAAAATGTCCCACTATATTTCCAAAGTTTCATGTTCTTATTATTTATATACTTGGTTAATGCTGCAAATATAAAGTATAATAAGATATGGGTATTGGATGAATTCGACTTTTTTTATTTTGTATAAATGATAGTAGTCTCATTATCGGGTGGCAATGATAAAAAGAAATTTGGAGTACTACCGGATAACTTTTTTATTTCTCTTGATAAATGAGAGGCGTCATAATATCCGGCTCTTACCGCTACTGATAAAAGATTGTCGAATGATTCGTTCCTTAGTATTTTTATTGCATTCTTGAATTTTACTATATTATTATATTTGGCAGTAATCACTAAAGTTACACTGCGCTAGTTTATATAACTTTTTGTTATACCGGAGGAAAATCCTCCGGTACTTAATTGGTCGCTAAGATAGCAAATTATTTGCACATAGCCATCGCTATTAGTATCCAAACTACAGCACAGATCAACAATATCACTTTGGTACTGATACTCATAGGCTCTTCTGCTTTTCTCTTCTCTTCCTCTTTTATTTTAAGAGTATTGTAGTAACCTTGTTTCTCTCGTTCATTCAAAGGAGATGTTTTCAGTTGTCCCGGCTTCCATTGACATCCACAGTTTAAACAAGTCACTTTTACATCGCCACTTCCTATAAGTCCGGCTAGTAGTCCGATACCTCCTGTAAGAACAGCTCCGGCTACCGCTTTCCCTGCTCTAAATCCTTTTTTATTAGCTGTTAATTGAGAACTTCCACAAAAAGGACAATACAGTTTGTCTTCTTTGTCTTCCATAATATGATTTTTGATTAGTAATCAGAATTAGTGTTTTCTTGTTCATCTAACATTTCAAGTTGTTGCTTTTGCTCTAAGCTACCTTGAAACTCTTTTTGCCTAGCCTTACCATCTATAGTATGGTATTTGCCATCGGAGCTAATAGTTGGTTTGAAATTGGGGTCAGAAGAATACCCGCTAGAAGTTTGAATTTCATCATACATCGCTTGCTCTTTTTCGTATTCTAATACAGCAATCGAATCGGCTACTCTAATTGAATCTTGCAATGCCTGTTCGGAATTGCTTTTCTTCATATTGCAGCTAGAGATGAATAATACTGATGCTGCAAGGATAAAAATCTTTTTCATACTCTTTGTGTTTTATTGGTTAATACTAAAAAGTCAGTTTATTCAGCAATAACCATACGCAAAGTCACAAAAAAAGACGTAGTGCTACTGCCATACGTCATCAAGGCTCACCACAAGCCCACTTACTCAATGGCAGCGCACCACGTCAGTATATGACGAAGTACACTTTACCCAACGAGTAAGTTCAATGATAGCCTTAGTTCTGTTATCTGAGGTGGTGATTCTGATGACGATTAGGCTATTTTATACACGTGAAAAAATGGATTTCTCTCCAATTTTTCGTATCTTTAATGCAAAGATAGTGAAATATTTTCAAGTTTGTAGTTTATAAATAACAAATTAACATTGCGTTTTTAATAGTTAATTATGCGTAACAAGAAGATTAAAGTTCGTTTTTATTTGGTTGAAAAGAAAAGAACTTCTATATTTGCAACATATTTAATTATATATATAGATGGTTGCAGGTCTATCTGCAAAGAAAAAGATTTTATATTAAACTTGATATTTAGAGAGTCATCCTTTTTGATGACTCTTATTTTTTTCTAACACATACGCATAAATTATGGATAAACCAAAATTATTTCAGTTTGCCTATTTCAAAGATTATCAATTAAGCATTGATTTCTTGGCGGGATTAACCCCATTGGAACAGTGGGATTTTCATGGAGTAAAAAAAAAGAAGAAGGCTATTCTTAAAAATTATTTAGAATATACTTACCAAAGGCTAGTAGAAGAAGATAAAATTTCTTTTACTTCCGACAATAAACATGCATGTTTTAACACTGGGCTAGTAACGAAACAATTAGAAGATATATATGCTTTATTTAGTGAAAATGCAGTTCAAGGCGAAGGTGTTTCGAGGTATTTTTTCATTGCATTTGTGAAAAAAAGCGATAGTCAGTTATTGAGATTGTTTTCAAGAAATATGCCAGAAAAAGCAGATTTTTTTCAACATCCTGAAGATTTGATTTTTAATCCAAATTGTGACATAATTCCAGATATAGACCATATTATTACAGATAATATAGACCGTTTCCCAAGTTATATACAAAGTATGGGTGAGGATGGAATACGCCGTCAATTAGTAGGTGCTATTGATGAAGTAAAAAAGAAAGTAAGAACTAATTATAAAATCGCTGTACCTCAATATTACAGAAATAAAATTCAATTATTACTTCCTTTATGTTTAACACCGGGGTCTCCAAATCCTGATCTTGCACTCGTTATATACAAAGTAGATGAGCAAACATATTGTGCTCGTACGTGTTTAACAATACAAATGGCATATACGAATGCAAGGCTTATTGTTAGACCACAAAGTGATTGGTTAAAACCATAGTATAAAAAAGAGGTTATGCCAACGTTTTGACACAACCTCTTTTTATTTTTGCTTTGGTTTGCTCATTCCTAGCAGTACTTCTTTTAGCTTATCTTCGGGTATAGTGAGGACGAAAGCATGTAGTTCATATACAGGCTTCCTGTTTTTTTTCTCCTTTTTAGGTTTGTTCTTCTTTATGTCTTTGTTATTTGCCATAATATCTATGCTGCATATCGCAAAAGTAATTCAAATCTCTCATTTTTGCTAATTTTCCGGGTGTTAAATCGGAAAACAAATTCGTCAACGTATCTCTGTAGATGCTTTTTGCTAACATGGATGTATGTTCCTTTAATTGTTCTTTTGAATACAGACCATGCATTTTCTATCCTGTTAGTTGTAACTTGAATAATTTCTCCATCATCAGTAACAAAAGTAGTACCGTAGAAATGCTTGCCGTGATCTACAGACATTTGCGTGTATTTCTTTTCTAGTCCCTTATAACTCCATCCATCAGTATAAATTATACTTCCAACATCTACGTTTTTCTTTACGATTGAAACTAGAGTTCTAGCTTGTGTATTAGGGACAACTTTAGCAAACATCTTTCCTCCTCTTTCTAAGATACCAAATACCGAAACCTTGTCTTTATAACTACGTCCCTGACATTTCTCTACTTTCTTATCCTTATGTCTATTCTTATTCTTCCCACTTACAAACGATTCATCTATCTCAACTTCACCGGATAACTTATGATTGTTTTCTTTAGCCATTGAAGCCCTTATTCTGTGAATCATATACCATGCGGTCTTTTGCGGAATGTCCAAGTCATTCGCTAATTGATACGAAGATATGCCTTTTTTGTGATTTGCGAGCATTATGATAGCGTATAACCAATCTCGCATTCCTAATTTAGAGTTAGCAAAATATGTTCCAGTTCTATAAGTGAAATACTTCCCTGTATTTTTGCACTTATATCTGCCGTTCTTGCATTTGTACACCTTAGATGTCGGATCAAATGGTGAAATCACCCCGTTACACCATCTTATTCTCTCGTAGAATTTGATTGCGCTTTCTTCATCAGGGAAAGAAGATTTAAAATCTACGATGCTTTTTCTTTTCCTTCTCTCTTTCATAACGCTCTCTATTTAAGATGCTACAATATAATGAAAATTAATGAGATAAGCTAATAAATAGGCAAATATTTTCGTAGACAAATTGGAAAATATTATCTTTGTATTGAGAACGAAAAAAGGACGCCTTTTGGACGTCCTTATAACAAAAAGTTATATAAACTAGCGCAGTGTAACTTTAGTGATTACTGCCAATTTTATTAATACAATTAGAAAAGTGACATCTCTGTTCATCGGACAAACCCCTTCCATTAGTCTTTAATATATAAGAATAATAATGGGGGATCACATCTCCATTTTTCATGATAATTATTTAAAGTTAGGGGCATTTGAAAGAAATATATTCAAATTTGCAAACATTTCATCAATGCTGTCGTAGACTTGCCAGATGGCATTTGCATAGTTGTTCGAAATAGCGTTAGGCTGTACTCCCAAATCCGTTAATGCTCTATCAAGTCTTGTTTTTGAATCATTAGCTTTATGAGCATCTAACTGCCTAATACTATTTACAGCTGACAACTCTAATAGAGCATTAAGATTTTTATTTTCTAAAACTCTCTCTACAAGGGTTTCTTTGTTATGTACAGGATGTAAACCACTTTCTTCTGCTATTTTCAGATAAGCTATAATAAGTTCAAGTAATTTTATACTTTTGAATTTTTCGGTTTCTGAAACTGGGAACCCCATCATGTCTACGATTTTTCGTATAGGTTTTTCTTTCAAATTTTCTCCGAACAGAATGTATAGCTTTTTACATCGGGATATAAATTGCTCTCTAGAAAAAGATTTTAAATCGATGTGTTGGGCAATAGCATTAAATTCAGGAAATTCCGACCATCCAGTATATTCAATATGCTCTTCATCTAAACCAATTAAGTCTTTTGATGAATAAGTAAATTCAAATAGTTGATTAGATAAACTTGCTAATATTCTTCCGAATAGAAAATATTTCTTTACTAAACGTTCTGATTTCAAAGCTATATTTTCACCCTCCACAATTTCGGAAGGATGTATGGAAAATTGATTCCAATAATCAATTATTGTATATCTATTGCCTTCATATAGCTTTTTGATTTCAATTTTAATTGCATTTTTGCCTACACGTTCGCAATGCGTTACAGCCCATTGATTTTTATAATTGACACTTCCAGACAAGGGATGAACCTCATAATCTTCATCTGCTTCATATACTGCCAATACTTTGTCGGAAACATATACATATTCAAATGGTATTTCATGTCTTGCTCGCCACTCTGTTACTAATCCATCAATTCCTTTCCAATAATGTCCTACAACTGTTTTCTCTTCATTATTATGATCACTATTTTCTAGTAAAACTTTGAATCCATTTATTTCTAAGCGAGCTATATTCTCTTTGTGGTCCAATCTACTAATTTTTACTTCAAACTGTTTGAAATCTTCTAAAAAGTGTTTCTTATCTTTAAGCAGAATGTAGATTTCTTCATCTATTGGAATATCTCTTTTTATCGTAAATATCTGTATGGCAGTTTTCTTTCTGAAAGTCAAATAAGCTTCTAGATATTCTTTTTTGATCCTCACATAAGTTTTAGAATGAGTAGGATATTTATATTGGGATAAAAGCTTGTTTCTCACTACATCATATTCAGGTTCCTTTAAGTCATCCCATAAAATTTCGTCCTTCAGCAAACGTGGTGATAATTTGAATGCACTTAAAAAGCCTTGGTCAATCATTAATGTGGTATGATTTCCTAAACACCAAGAAACAACTAATGGTTCTGCTTTTTTTAACCCAGAAGATTTTGAAAGGTATAACCAAAAGGAAGGTTTGTATCTGTAATCTTTATCGTAATATGCACTTGAATTATTTACAACTGGATTTATATGTGATGATTTAATTTTTCTTATCAATGTGTCGTAAGCCCCCGATAAAGTACCCGTTGTCTTTGTATCTTTAAGTCTCGATCTTTGC
>ENA-OROR01000127-OROR01000127.1-human-gut-metagenome-genome-assembly--contig:-NODE-127-length-79626-cov-40.558545_pt1 | contig 79626 bp, 64 predicted proteins | sample MGYA00242135_ERZ509060 | MGnify/ENA primary metagenome ERZ509060 (study PRJEB26280, sample SAMEA2338742) | human gut metagenome | biome: human gut; feature: human-associated habitat; material: faeces... | reverse complement strand
GGAGTTCAGACCGGGCAGACGCATGCGGTGCAGGGCTGTATAGCTCCAGTATTTCCAGCGGGAGGAAGTGTCTGTATGGCGGATGATTCCCGTTTCCGGGTGAATGTAATAGACACTCCGGTCCGGGTCGTCCACCACTATCTTCCAGACGGGAAGCTGGGGACGTCCGCGATACATATTGCTCATGTCGCGATAGTAGGTCTCGAAATGTTCGAGCCGGGAGATGCGTATGCCGGGGATATGTTGTGAAGAATCACGCCGGGAGGCATAAATGCTTTCCACGCCTTTCAGGATTTCTTCTTCGGAGAGTTGCAACGGACGCGGCAGGCTGTCGGTGGCATCGATGTAATATTCGTTTTTGCTGTCTTTTACGATGTAGTAGGGATGTTCGCGGAAGTTGCGCCACTCTATCTGCAAAGCTTGGGGATAGGCGGCTATGATACGGCGGTAGTCCAGGGGATAGTTTTCCGGGCGTGGGCCACGGGCATGGAGTATGCGCGTAGGGCTGCCTTTCTTCAATGCCGGTTTATGAATCCATTCTGGGATATCTGCCAGAGACATCATACCACTGAAAGTAAAGGTCAGTACAAAAATGCCGAAAAGAATTCCGCTGACGTAATGCCAGTGATACCATCTTTTACGGTAAGGGGAGAATTTGGAGTGACGGTTGTGGTGTGTTTTGCGCCATACATCTACAGTTACCCAGATGCCGGCAATGACCATGAGACAACCCAAGGCGGAGAGCCAGATGACAGTTTTGGTCCAAAGGACGGTATCCTGCCGCAACCAGGTGAAGTATACCCAGTGGGGAATGGCACCCAGCCATGCCCAGAAGCGTTCGCTTCTGTTGGAGAACTGCAAGGCCTCACCGTTTTGTGAACTCAGATAGAGTTGTGTACCGGCTTCGTCGGCAAAGTATATTTTATAAATGGGCATTTCCTTTTTCAGTTCAGCGAAGGGAATCCATTGGTCCAGAGAGTGGAGGGTGTCGATACGGGTAATGGGAGAAGAACACCACAAAGCTGCTGTCCGGTGCAGGTGCTCACTGTCCAGAGGTGGTCGTGAGATGGCGGAATCAGCAAGGAAATGGAACGTACCTTTTGTGGTGCTAAAGCTGAACTCGGGGTGTCCGGCATTGAGGTTTAGCATCGTGGACCTGACCTTTACGCCATGAGGCAGACGGGCCGTGACGGAGGAGATGTCCGGAAGTGAATCTCCGTTTTGGGAGAGCATTTCCAGCTTTTGCATTTTCTCTTTGGCGCTGACACGGGGAAAGCGGTGGTACATCATCACGAAGGCGGAGAGGAACCACATAAGAAATAGGATACAGAGCAAAGTGCCCAGTATCCTATGAATAGAGTACATCAGTTTGGTGATAACATTCATTGTCGTTCGCGTTTTTCCTGCAAAAGTACAAGATGATTCAAGAACACTAAATACCCACTAATGGGTATATTATTCAGTGTCTTTTCCGGCAGCATAGGCCGCCTTCTTCGTCATGATGTCCAGCATGCGGTGCTTCAGTCCGAAACGGATATGGTCAATGAATATTTCTTGAATTTCCGGAATTTGTCCCAGTCCTTCCAGTTGTGCACTGACGGTGAAGCCTTCTTTCTCGAGCATCTCCTTCCACTCTCCGGCAATGTCGTTTTTGGCATGGTCTCCGGCAACAAACATGAAGGGTATGAGGGTCACACGTTTGGCTTTCCCGGCTTTCAGTTGTGCCAGCATGGTGTCAAAGGTAGGATAACCTTCGATGGTGCCCACATGGAAATTGGTCAGTCCGCCTGCTTTCAGCATATAGTCCATCTGACTGTAGATGGCAGTGGCAGGAGTATAAGTGCCGTGGCCCACAAGCACGAAGTTTTCTTTGGCAGCCTTTTTGCCTTGTGCCGGGACGTTGTAGCGGTTGCCCAGAATATCTGCCACCTTCTCTGCATCTTCTATAGAGTAGAGCAGGGGAGTACCTACGCGTATTTCCTTGAAGAAGGGCAGTGCGCTTTCCACATCCCGGAGGAGTGATTCCATTTCTACTCCGTCAATGATGTTGGTGCTCTGCACGATGAGGTGTGTGTAACCTTCGCTGCGCAGTTTCAGCATGGCATCCAGTGGAGTCAGCTTCGTGATGCCGCGCTCTTTCAAGCGGCGGATAATGATGCGCGACGTATAGGCTTCTTGGAACTTCAACTCCGGGAAGGCAGCTTGTGCCTTGGCGTTGATGGCATCAATGGTCAGGGCACGGGTATCGTCGTGCGTAGTGCCGAAGTGCACCATGAGCAGGGCGGCTTTGTCGCCGGGTTTCATACTTGCAAGCATATCACTGTGCTCGTAGTTGCCTCCCCCGTGCGCATGGCAGAGGAGGAGGAAATTACAAAGGAATAAAAAGACAAACAAATTCTTCATAAATACTGATGCTTATTTTAATCGTTCTCTATGACACGTATCATATCGAAGCAGAAGCGTCCGTCCACTTCGGCTCCTTTCTCTACATTACCGGTCTTGATGTCATAGATGTAGATAACGGCGTTGGTATCTTTCTCAGTGTTTACACCAATGTATGCTTTGTTGTTAAAGATGACAGAACGCTGTGAGAAGCGGCCGCCGCTGTAACCGATTTCCTTGCCATCATAGCTCAAGCGTGTCTTGGTTCCGGTGGCAAGGTCGAGGATAGCGTAGTAGTGAGAGTAAGCGTCGATGCCGGGTTGCTTATCTGCAGCGGGTCTATCGGCATTGTCATTACGTGCATACACTAAGGCTTTGTTCCCTTCCAGATATTGAACGGTCAGCAATTTGCCGTCGGCATTGGGATAGCCGTTGTAGGAAGCGTCGAATTCTGTTTCGCCTTTGTTGATACGTAGCAGGATGCCTTTGAAAAAAGCGTTATCTTCTTCGTGGAAACAAGCTAGGTAGAGATTGTCTGCCTCGTCGTACATTACGCAGTTTTGCATCAGTTCTCCGTAAGCGCTTCCTGCCATTTCGCATTCGATGGGAGAGAGCACATCTTTTTCTACTTCCATGGTAGAGGGGTTGATAATGGCTGTATGGAAGTTAGGCTCTTGCTGGTCTATATTCGTCAAACCGTCTGTCTCTTTCCAATAGTAGAAGTAGTACAATCTGTTGTCTGATTTGCGGTAGGTGAGGATACCGGAGCTTGTCAGTTTGAGCCAGTTGGTGGGGGCTGGTATGTTGAGTTCACCTTCAGCAAGGATAGTCAAGTCCTCTGCGTTCAGTTTCGTATAAAGAATCTTGTCCTTCTTGCCATTGGTAGACATGATGACGAGTGTGTTGTCATCAATCCAGGCATGTGTGTAGGAACGTACCTTATAGCTGTTGGCCTTGAAAGGACGTTCTGCAATAACCTGAACTGCATTGTTCTTGATTTGATATTTTACGAAACGGTCGTTGGTTGCGGGTATTTGGTAGTAATATTTTCCTTTTGAGATAGTCTCCATGGAATAATCTCCCAGTTCCGAACCTTCTCTTTTCACAGTGATGACACCCTGCTCTGCGGCCAATGAGTTGACGCTATGGACAATAGTGGTATTCTTGCTACTCATCCCACCGTGTTTGTCTACGGTGACAAATAGGTCGAAGTGATAGTTATCCTCATTGACTTCCGGGTCGGGATTAGGATTAGGTTCCGGGTCATCATCGGAACACGCTGTGAATGACAGTGCCATCATGGCAGCCATAAAGGCAATCAGTGTAAATTTGAATTTTCTCATTTTGAATGAATTATTAAATGATTAGTTAATGAATAGTCTGAATTTAGCAAAAAAAGCACGTCCGGGCTTCTGCAGCTTGTAGTTGTCATAGACTGTCTTGTCGAGGAAGTTGGTACACTCCAAAGCCAGATTATAGCGTCCGCGTCTCCATGAGTAAGTGATGTCGGCATTACAGATGTGCTGGGCGGGAATGCGTGCCTTGTTATCATATGCGCCGTAAGCTTCCCAGGTCAGGAAGTACCAGTGTACCCATTGATAGGTACAACCCAGGCGCAATCTGCTTTCGGGCAGGGCAATGTTGCGGAAGGTATAATAAGCCTCTACGCTACCGAATAGCCACGGGCGGTTGGGCACACGGTTGTTATAGGTGGCAGAGGGCTTTCCGTCACCCTTGTACTTCTGCTGGTCGCGAGTGTCCTGGTAGCTGACGTTTGTGGCGAGTTGCAGTCTGCCTTGCCAGTCGTAGCGCATTTCCCCTTCCGCACCTTTTACATGGACAGCCGGGACGTTGGTATATTGCATTGTACCCTCTTTCTCGGCAATGCTGGTCTGAATGTAGTTGTCTACCTTACGGAAAAATCCGCTCATCTCATAATAGAATGTATGTCCATTGCCCGGGTGCCATGTGCCGAACAGAGAGGCATTGAAGTTGTTGCTGTTTTCCGGTTTCAGTGCCACGTTGGCATAGATGGTGGTACCGTTTCCCAACAGCTCGCGGGCGATGGGCAGTCTTACGCTATGCTCGTAGGATACTTTGATGGATAAAGGTTCCACGATGATATACCGGAGTCCGGCACCGTAACCCAGGTAGTTCTTGGTGGTGGAGCCTTGCACATCCTTCGAGCCGGTCACGCTGGATTGGTCGGTCTGCCGGATATTGGGATGGTTGATGTAGTCTTTTATGAAGAATACGTTTTCCATCTTGCCATCCAACAGAGACTGGTTGTAGGAGAGTCCCAGGATATGTTTGGTAACCACATCTTTTGACGGCTCGAAGCTGGTATCAAGGTCATCGAAGCGGTCGTTTCCGGTACGGCTCAAATGGTAGTTCAGATTAAAGCTGTGATGGGTATTCAGCTGATAGTCCAGGTTGGTGCGCATAATGGTGAGCGGACGCTTGTAGTGGCGCATGGATGGTTCTTTGCCCATAATCTCGTTGCGCTGGCTCACGATGTATCCTCCGTCCCAATAGTACTTCCGATAGGCAGTGTCCACGGTCAAGGAATGGTCCCAGGTGTGGGAGAGGGAGGCATTCAGTTGCATATTCTTTAGGATGAAGTTATATTTTTGATAGCGGGCAGAGATGTTCCAGGAATCGGAATTCCTTTCTGCCATTCCGTATACTTTGTTTTGAACAGACCCCGTCTGCAGTTCCTTGTCTGTTTTTGAATAGGAGGCGGAAACAAAGAAAGCATCAGCCCAGAATTTGTTGACAAATCCGGCTTCCACCTGTGCCAGTAGCGAGAAGTAGCCGTCATGAAAACGCTTGGGATTGCCATATATGAAGTTGTCCCCGCTTTCGTCGCGCATCTGTACATTCTTCATTCTATAATCGTTTTTGGAGTAGTTGATGCCAACGGTGGGCCGGACTATTAGTCCGGTTTTCTTTTCTACGAACTGTGCATTCAAGTCTGCCTTGTGGGTATGGAAGGAGCCGATGCCGTAAGATACATCCAGATAATCCTTTTTTTCCTGCTTTGTAATGATATTGATGGCGCCGCCCAGTGCATCTGTTCCCAAGCTGGCAGGGACTACTCCTTTGTATATCTCAATCCGGTCTATGATGTTAATGGGTAAGTTGGCGAGGGAAACACCGCTTCCTTTGGTGTCCAGTGGCATTCCGTCCAAAAAGTAGCGGACTGAATTTCCGGACAAGCCGTTGATGGAAAGGTCGAAGTCCGAGCCAACCCCGCCTTCCTCTCTCACCTTGATGCCCGTTGTACGGTTCACCAGGTCGTTGAGGTTATTCAGTGAGTTTACTATTGGCTTGATGTCGAGTGCATTGACTGCAAAGGCCCCTTCCTTCACTTTCTGCGTTTGGGTCTTTCCGTATACTTCGACAGAGTTCAATGCTACGGAGCTTTCCTGCAATGTAAAGTTCTGTTTTTTATCCTGCCGGATGTCGAGGGATTGTTTCACGGTTTGGTAGCCCAGAAAGGAGACAACGAAGGTATGTTTGCCCGGAGTGACTTGCAGTGAATATTTCCCCTGGTCGTCCGTATAGGTGCCGGAGGTGGTGTTTTCCACTGCGATGGTGGCTTGGGCAACCGGTGTTCCGTGTTGGTCGGTGACTTTTCCGGATAAGGTGACCTTATTCTGTGCCATACTACCTGCAGGAAGTAGGCAGATAAATGTAAATAGCAGTCCTGTGATGAATTTCATTTCAATTCCTTATAAGCGTTTGTAACTTGCTCTCAAGGAAAAAATGAACAAAGAGAAAGATTTCTTTATATGGATAAAGAATACCCCGACTCCATGTTTTGTTGCTTTATTCCCCGAAAGCACTAAAACTATATTGTCTTGGCAGGTCTTCTGACTTATCCCTCTTTGAATGCCTTCCCATCCGCCGGGCGGACAGTGGCTTGTAGAATATTCAAAGATTTTGGAAGGATTTACAGCAGCGGGTCTGTTCAGGATTTGCACCTGATTCCCTTTTTCATCACTCATCTCCAACAGATTCGGGAGAGGTGAAACCAAAACTGGGACAAAGGTAACAAAAACACTTAATAAATGCTCTATCTTTGCAAAAAAAAAGAAGTGTTCAATAGGGAGGAACAGCTCAAATGAATTTCTTTTCAGGAAAGTCTAAAGTTATGGTTGTGTTTTCAAAAAGCTCTGCATACCGCTTAGCTTTCGTGGAGATTAGTAATCTAAATACATTTAACTGGAGTTGTCTACTGACGTATGCCCCTTCCCGGTTACTCTCTTTCAATACTAAGTGCGGACACTTATCCCATAAACCTATATGTTCATAAAAAGAGGTGTTTTCTTGAGAACAGGTGAACAGACCGATATCAAATCTGTCACATTGTATTATCCATTCGGTGACTTTCTTTACTAAAAAGTTTCCTATTCCACGCTTTCTATATTCCGGATGTGTACAGACACAACTCAGTCCGCACATTTTAAAAGATTCATCCTTGACGTTGATAGGCCATGAAACAACTCCTGCATAGCTGATAATTTCACTTCCTTCCATAGTACAGAATGATATTACATTCATTTCCGCAGGATGAATATCTTTTGTGTCTTTATCATCCCAGACCAAATAGAATAGCTGTTTTAGTGATTGCCTATCTTGTTCTGTAATGTCGTTGTATGGAAAACTCTTTATGGTCATTGGCTTTCTATGTATTTACAGAATATTTTTTTATTGACAAATATAAGGAATGCCTTGTTCATGGCAAAAAATGAGTTGTTATTTGTTGCCAATTAGGGTAGAAAAATAATAGTAGAATGAGGGGAGTTGTTATTAAGTTGGAAAAGATTTTAATAATTTTGTTTCTTTTTATAAAAATAATAATACCTTTGCCCCTGTTTTGGTGAAACAATAGTATTTCTAGCTATTTGTTTAAAAGGGAATCCGGTGAGAAGCCGGAACAGTACCCGCTACTGTGAACACCTTAATAAAGAGGAATATTCTATCTACATGCCACTGTCGTAAGACGGGAAGGTTTTATTCCTTGGGTGAAGTCAGGAAACCTGCCAAAATAAACTATTGGATGCTATTTCCCGGGGTTAGGAAATGGCTGAAGGTTCTGGTCGAATCAACAAGAAGGTTTGTACTTTTTAAGTGGGCAGGTGAAAATCTGTTCTCCGTTGTTTGCTGTGAGCATACATGTACATCTCTGCTGTTTTTCGTATCAGGTTCCTAACAATAATAATCAAAATATGTAAAAGACAAAACCATTGGTTTTAAACTAAAATTTTTATAAGTTTATGATTAGAAAAATCGTCTTTAATATCCATTTGATATTGGGATTATTGCTTTGTGTGCTTTTTCTGATGTGGTTTCTTTCAGGATTTGTGATGATATATCATAGTTTCCCAAGAGCCTCTCAAGAGTACAAACTGCAAAGACAGCAACCGCTTCAAGGTGCATTGCCGGCAATAGATAGTATAATAGCTTATGTGCCGGACTCTGCCAAGTTACAATCTCTCTCCATAGAGATGCGTTTTGATCGTCCTGTGGTTAGTTTCCGCGGGAAAGACGTACCGGGAGATAGGTATTTGGATACATTGGAACCTGTGGAAGACTTTAATGAGGAAGTGCGGCAGAAAATAATAAGCCTATGGTGCGACGCTTCTGTCCATCGCATTGATACTTTGCAGGAAGTGGACCAGTGGATACCTTTCGGCAGGTTAAGTGAGGAAATGCCGATTTATAAATATTATTTTGATGACCCGGAGCAGCATCAACTTTATATGACTTCCCGCGATGGAAGAGTATTACAGTTTACGGATAAAAACAGCCGGTTCTGGGCATGGTTGGGAGCAATCCCGCATTGGGTATATTTCACCTCATTACGTCAGCATCAGACGGCTTGGATAGAATTTGTCAAGTGGGCTGCTGGAATAGGTTGCATTATGTGTTTTGCCGGACTTTGGTTGGGTATTCAAGACTGGTGGAAACAACGCAAGCTGGGCTATTTTCGCCCTCCCTATCGTAAAAGTTGGTATAAGTGGCATTTTATCAGTGGTGTGTGTTTTGGCTTGTTTGCCATTACTTTTGCTTTCAGCGGACTTATGTCGCTGACAGATATGCCGGACTGGATGAAGAAAGCTCCGAAAGAGAAGCAGAAGCAAATGTTTTCCGGACGTTTCCGTCAAGACAGTATGTTACCCGTCGAGGCTTATGCACTGGACTACCGGACTGTGCTGTCCACCTCTGATTCAATAAAGAGAATTACTTGGAGCAGCTGGCGAAGAAATCCTTATTATAAAATCAGAATGAACAATACTGTACAGAACATAGATTCGTCAGACACTATTTCCGTACGTCCTTTTCGGTTGACTGAAGAGATGATCCGTATGGATGTCAGACAGCAGTTTGGTGACAGTGTTCGTTGGAAAATGGACTTACTTTCTGAGTATGATGCCGATTATTATGGTAAAAAGAAGGAGCGCAATCCGCTTCCTGTTTATCGGGTAATTGTAGACGACGACATGCATACTCATCTGTATTACGATCCAGAGAATATCTCGCAAAGGCGTATAGATGATGATGGACGTACCCGTAGGTTTTTATACAGTGGCTTACATAGTTTGAATATCAAATATCTCACAGACCGTCCCATTCTTTGGAATATTGTCATGTTTACCTTAATGATAGGTGGAACTTTCCTTTCTTTGACGGGGGTAGTCTTATCCGTTAAATGGATTCTTAGGAAGATAAAGAAGTTTAGGAAATAGGTAATAGATTTTTTAATTTAAGATGTAAAGATGAACAAGAAAGTATTTTTAGTATTAGCTGCCGCTTGCCCATTATGGGTGTTTGGGCAGAGTAAAAGTCTCACAGACAGCATTTTTAAGATTAATGAGGTGGAGATTACGGCCAAGCAGAAGAGACCTTTGCAAGACCAGCCGGTAGATATGTTGAATATGGCTGTTCCGTTGAAGTATCTCCCCATGACTGTAACCAAAATAGACCGTGTCACCCTGCAGCGTAAGCATATCACTAACATGGAAGATGCTGTACGTTTCTTGCCTGGGGTCGTTTTAAGTTCAAATCAGTTAGGAGCCTTCCAGCGTTACAGTATTCGTGGAACTTCTGATGCCGTGATTGCTTATGACGGTATACGTGATGAACGTTCTTTGACGAATACAATACCTTTCGGCGACCTTTCTTCGGTTGAGTCCATAGAAGTTATCAAAGGGCCGGCTTCCATATTGGCAGGCCATTCTGTGATGGGTGGGATTATCAACATCATTCGTAAGAAACCATCAGAACGCTTTACGGGTAATGCCAGTATAAGCTATGGTAGTTGGGAACAAAAAGAAGCTAACGTGGGATTTGGTGGCAAGTTGGCAGGGCCGGTAAATTATCGTGCCAATATTTACTATGCCAACGGTGATGGTTATCGTATGGTAAATGCAGACCGCTTTTCCGGAATGTTTGCTATCGGCTCTCAAGTCGGTAAGAAAGGATATCTGGATGCAAGTGTCAATTTCAATGATGACCATTATACCACAGATATAGGCGGTGCTCCTACCATGCCCGGAGATGTCTATAGCGTGGACGGAGACAGACTGTTTGCTAAAAATGGTGAACGTAACCCGCTTTGTGACTATGAAGATGTATTTAATGACATCGCCAACAATAGCATGCGCCGCCGCAATGTGGATGTACTGGCTACTTATACTCACGAATTGACGGACTGGCTGACCCTGCGTGACCGTTTTTCTTATAATCACAGTAACTTGGACTACTCTTGTGTCGAAAAAGTCAGTTACCGTACCAGTGATAAACCTATATATGACTGGTATTACAAAGATAGTAGAACCGGAAACATAAAATATATAGAAGTGGATTCAGTACGTAGCGGAGATCCTCTTTGTTTTAATCCCGACCATCGTACTACCAGCAATATGCTCGATTTTACCGGTAAGTTCGAGACTGGCAACGTCAAGCATAACTATACACTTGGATGGACTTATTCTTATTTCAATTTCACCCAATATAACGGTTATGGCGATGGAGATGTGTGGGGACCGGGATTGAATGAAATGGTGTCTGTTGCTGATCCCCATTATGTACGTGACTGGTGGGACAGTAAAGTTTCTGCCGCTTCCATCAGCCATTATACTACGAATGCGATTTACCTGACGGATGTTTTTGATATTAACGAACACTGGAAAGGTATGCTTAGCGGTCGTTTCGATATCTATAGATACAAAAAGGCAACAGCGACTATCAGTGACGGACGTCAGCATTATGATGATGCCAATCGTACAGACTGGCAGAAAGTTTCAACTTCTGCCTTTACCTACCGTGCCGGATTGGTGTATTTGCCGATTCCAGAAGTCTCGCTTTATGCTTCTGCCGCTTCTTTCTTCAAACCATATAATACCATGTATAATAAAGATGTGATTTATTATGATCGCAACGGGCACGAATTTATTCCAGATGATGCCGGTGGTGAAGTATTCAAGCCGCAGCGTGGTAATCAGTTTGAATTCGGGGCACGGTATGAAAGCAAGTGGATAGATGTAAATGCCAGTGTCTATTATATCCGTAAATTTAATGTAGTAACCAAGATTGGTGAACAGACCGTACAGGAAGGCGACGAGGTGATAAAGAAGACGGTACAAGCTCAAGTCGGTCGTGCCACTTCCAAGGGATTTGATTTTGACATTACACTGCATCCTGTGACCAATCTTCAGATTGTAGGAGGTTTGGGATGGTCCGATTATCGCCAGATTGCCAGCAACATGGATTGGATTCCTCAAGATGCAGACTGGGTTACTTTGGACGAGGATGGAAAGATTAATATTCGTGCAACTGGTGTTCCGCGTACTACTTTCTATACCTATGCTGACTATACCATTCCACGTGGTATACTGAAAGACTTTTCTTTCCATTTAAGTGGTACCTTCACCGACCGCATATATAGTAGTATTGAAAATAATGTTTATGATCCGTCACGCTATATTGTGGATGCAGGCATTTATTACACTATAAAAAATAGTATAACATTGTCTTGCAACATCAATAATATTTTCAATAACCATTACTTCAGTAGTGCTACAAAACTTGCAAAACCCCGTAACTTTATAGCAACCATCGCTTATAATTTTTAACTCTAATAAGTAGTGGCAGAATAATCTTTTATTCAATGGTTACCTCTTGAAATAGTGTTTGTATGAGGATGGCACATTTTCCGAAAGAAAATGTGCCGTTCTGTTTTTTTTATCTGTCTGAACTATATAGTTTTTGTAGGATAAATCTTTTATAAGGAATGCTTCGTTCATGAGTTGTTATTTATAGTAAATGGAGGTTGAAAAGTAATTGATAAGATTTCCTTGGATAATGCTTGGATTTCGTGAGTTCTTTTTATCTTTGTCTCCCGAAAAATGGTTTTCGAGTCACCTTGGGCGTGATAAGGAATTAAAAGGGAATCTTGTGAAAGTCAAGAACTATCCCCGTAGCTGTAAGCTTTGGCTCCTTTGCAGGAGAGGTGTTGCGACACTCTATAAGCCACTGGTCCGATGACAGACCGGGAAGGCGTCGTAACAGAAGCAAGTCAGAAGACCTGCCGTTTTTTAATCATCCATTCAATGCTTTCGGGTGAAAAGCTATAGAACGAGTCCATTGAAGATTCATTTTATTACTTGGTTTCTGTGCATTGTTGTATGAATTGTCGTTGATAATTTTTTAAATCTTAAATTATAGACATGATTAATTCAGAAACTTTTATCGTCAAGAGGGATGGTAAGAAAGAGGCTTTCTCGCTTGATAAAATCAAAAATGCAATCAGTAAGGCATTTTTATCGGTGGGCAGCTTTGCTACCCAGGATGTCATTACCAATATTCTCAGCCGCGTGAGCATCAGCGACGGAACCAGTGTGGAAGATATACAGAATCAGGTAGAGGTGGCTCTGATGGCCGAGCACTACTATGCTGTGGCAAAGTCATTCATGCTTTACCGGCAGAAACATCTGGAGGACCGGGAAATGCGTGACAAACTCCGTTTCTTGTTGGACTATTGTGATGCCTCCAACCCTGCTACTGGTAGTAAGTATGATGCCAATGCCAATGTGGAAAACAAGAATGTGGCTACTTTGATAGGCGAGCTTCCCAAGCCGAACTTCATCCGCCTGAACCGTCGTCTGTTGACGGACCGCCTCAAAGATATGTATGGCAAGGAGGTGTCCGATCGTTATCTGGAGCTGCTGAACAACCACTTTATCTATAAGAACGATGAAACCAGTCTTGCCAACTATTGCGCCAGTATTACCATGTATCCCTGGCTGATAGGAGGTACCATGTCGGTGGGAGGTAATTCTACGGCACCCACTAATCTGAAATCTTTCTGCGGTGGTTTCATCAATATGGTATTTATCGTGTCGAGCATGTTGAGCGGCGCTTGTGCCACACCGGAATTCTTGATGTACATGAACTATTTTGTTGGTAAGGAATATGGCGAGGACTACTACCTGCATCCCGAAAAGGTGGTGGACCTTTCCTCTAGACAGCGGACCATAGACAAGGTAATCACGGACTGCTTCGAGCAAGTGGTATACTCCATTAACCAGCCTACTGGTGCAAGAAATTTCCAAGCCGTTTTCTGGAATGTGGCATACTATGACAAGTATTACTTCAACAGTCTTTTCGAGCATTTCATGTTTCCCGATGGCAGTAAGCCCGATTGGAATTCCTTGAGCTGGCTGCAGAAACGTTTCATGAAATGGTTCAATAAGGAGCGCACTAAAACTGTGCTTACTTTCCCGGTAGAGACTATGGCATTGCTGACGAAAGACGGTGATGTACTGGATAAGGAATACGGTGACTTCACGGCGGAGATGTATGCCGAAGGCCATTCTTTCTTTACCTATATGAGCGACAATGCCGATTCTTTGAGCAGCTGCTGCCGCTTGCGCAATGAAATTCAAGACAATGGATTCAGTTATACGTTGGGCGCCGGAGGTGTGTCTACCGGTTCGAAGAGTGTCCTTACCATCAACCTCAACCGCTGCATCCAGCACGCTGTAAAGTCGGGTCTGCTTTATCATTTTTTCCTTGAAGAAGTGGTGGACCTGGTGCATAAAGTGCAGATGGCCTATAATGAGAATCTGAAACAGCTGCAAAGTAAAGGCATGCTGCCACTATTCGATGCGGGATACATCAACCTCGGACGCCAGTATCTGACTATCGGTGTGAACGGGCTGGTGGAAGCTGCGCAGTTCATGGGCATAGACATCAATGACAATCCTAAATACGAAGCTTTCGTGCAGGAGATATTGAGTATTGTGGAGAAGTACAACAAGAAATACCGTAGCAAGGACCTGCTGTTCAACTGCGAGATGATTCCCGCCGAGAACGTCGGTGTGAAGCATGCCAAGTGGGATAGGGAAGCCGGGTTCCAGACATTCCGCGACTGCTACAACAGCTACTTTTACATTGTGGAAGATACCTCGCTGAACATTGTGGATAAATTCCGTTTGCACGGTCGCCGTTATATAGAACATCTGACCGGAGGCTCTGCACTGCACATGAATCTGGAAGAACATTTGAGTAAAGAGCAGTACCGGCAACTGCTCCGGGTAGCCGCTACCGAGGGCTGCAACTACTTCACCTTCAACATTCCGAACACCATCTGCAATGACTGTCATCATATAGACAAACGTTACTTGAAGGAATGCCCGAAATGTCATAGCAATAATGTGGACTATTTGACTCGAATCATCGGCTACATGAAGCGTGTCAGCAACTTCTCTCAGCCACGGCAGAAGGAGGCCGCACAAAGATACTATGCTCCGGTACACTGATTATGACATCGTATTTCAAGAGATTCCAGACGAGGTGACGCTTGCCATCAATATATCCAATTGTCCCAATCGTTGCAAAGGCTGCCATAGTGCCTATCTGATGGAGGATGTGGGCGACTTGCTGACGGAAGAGAGCCTTTCCGCACTTCTCCAAAAGTATGGAAGTGCGGCAACTTGCGTCTGTTTCATGGGAGGGGATGCCGAACCGATGGAAGTGGAACGGCTGGCAAGGTTCATTTCCTCCGGGCAGGCGTTTCCTGCTGTAAAGGTGGGCTGGTACTCCGGTAAGGATGAGCTTCCCGAAGGATTGGATATACGATACTTCCAGTATATCAAGTTGGGGCCGTACGTCGAAAGTCTTGGCGGCTTGAAGTCGGAACATACCAACCAGCGGCTCTATCGCATAGAGCAGGGAAGGATGGAAGATATTACTTACCGTTTCAGACGGTAACAGTCAATAGATATCTGTTGATATATGAAGGGAAATTTGAAAATACCAATAAATATGTAGTCTGATTTTTTGCATTGCATCCGGTTTCCATTATCTTTGCCCACGAATTGGTTCCGGATGCATGTTTCCATCATCTGGATTAAAAGGGAATCGGGTGTAAATCCCGGACAGTCCCGCTGCTGTGAAACTCCGTTTTAAATCATGAAAAACACCCTCGCCACTGATATGTGTTGAACTATCGGGAAGGCTTCAGGATTAGGAGTCAGTCAGAAGACCTGCCATTCATTAAAGGCTGCCTTTGCTCGTGGGATTAGAAAGACAGTACGAAAATTTTAGTTTAACATCTAAAGAAGAAAGGGATGCCTATGCTAAAGGTATGTCCGCATTGTGGTGCAACGTTTGAGTGCATGCACGATGATATTTTACACTGTCATTGCGCATCAGTCCGATTGACTTCGGAACAGCGCGCGTATCTACAACAGAACTTTTCCGATTGTATATGTCCGCATTGTCTGGACGAAGTAAGCCGTTCGTTCAGCAATAGCAAAATATACCCTTTATATATTAAAGAAGAAGTAAAATGATTAAGAAAGTATTGATTGCCAACAGAGGTGAGATTGCCTTGCGCGTCATGCGTTCGTGCCGGGAGATGGGACTGCTTACGGTTGCCGTCTTTTCCGATGCCGACCGTACTTCTCATCATGTGGCATATGCCGATGAGGCTTATCCGATAGGACCGGCCGTGGCAAAAGAGAGTTATCTGAATATTGAAAAAGTGATTGCCACGGCAAAGCGATGCGGTGCCGATGCCATCCATCCGGGTTACGGCTTTTTGTCGGAGAACTCGGAGTTTGCACGCCGTTGCAAGGAGGAAGGGATTATCTTTATCGGTCCCGCCGCCGAGACGATGGAGGCGATGGGCGACAAGATAGCTGCCCGCAAGCGAATGATTGCGGCAGGCGTACCCGTGGTTCCCGGAACGGAACAACCTTTGCAGAGTGCCGAAGAAGCCGTGCGCATCTGCAACGAGATAGGTTATCCCGTGATGCTGAAGGCGTCTATGGGTGGCGGTGGTAAAGGTATGCGCCTTATCCATAGCGAGAGCGAAGTGGTGGAAGCCTACAACACGGCACGCTCCGAGTCCATGTCCTCCTTTGGAGACGACACGGTCTATCTGGAAAAGTTCGTGGAAGAACCCCACCACATCGAGTTCCAGATATTGGGCGACAACCACGGCAACGTCATCCACCTCTTCGACCGCGAATGTTCCGTGCAGCGCCGCAATCAGAAGGTGGTAGAAGAAAGCCCGTCACCCTTCCTTACGCCGGAATTGCGCCGGGAGATGGGGGAGAAGGCGGTTGCCGCAGCCAAGGCAGTGAACTACTCCGGTGCAGGTACCATCGAGTTTTTGGTAGACAAGAACCGTCGGTTCTACTTCCTCGAAATGAATACGCGCTTGCAAGTGGAGCACCCCATCACGGAAGAAGTGGTAGGCGTGGACCTGGTGAAAGAGCAAATCCGCATTGCCAACGACGAGGTGCTGCACCTCAAGCAGGAGGAACTGTTCCAGCGCGGCCATGCTATAGAGTGCCGCATCTGTGCCGAAGATACGGAAAACAACTTCATGCCGTCTCCCGGTGTCATCAAGCAACTGACGGAACCGAACGGAATCGGTGTCCGCATTGACAGCTACGTGTACGACGGCTATGAGATTCCCATCTACTACGACCCCATGATAGGTAAGCTCATCGTATGGGCAACCACCCGCCAGTATGCCATCGAGCGTATGCGCCATGTGCTCTACGAGTACAAGATTACGGGCGTAAAGACCAACCTTGCCTATCTGAAGCGCATCATGCACGTGCCCGACTTTGTGAAGGGAGAGTACAACACCCTCTTTATCGAGAAGAACGCCCGCATGCTGGTACGCACCAACACTGCCAACGAAGAGTTGGAGAACATCGCCATGATAGCTGCCTATATGGACTATCTGGTTAATCTGGAGGAGAATGTTTCGGCACAGCTACCCGATGCCCGCCCCATCAGCCGTTGGAGGGAATTTGGCTTGCAGAAGGGAGTGCTCAGGATTTAAGGAATGGATAATTGATAATGGAGAATTAATAATGGAAATACATATAGGAGACCGTATCGCAGACATTACCCTGGTGGGTAAGGAAGGGAATAAGGTACAACTTACCATTGACGGAAAGCCCTACGAAGTGGACATTGTGATGGCAGAGAACGGAAGTTGCTCCATCCTGCACAACGGAAACTCGTTCAACGCAGGCCTTGTGCGCGGCGAGGGCGGCAAGAGCTATGACATCAGCATGCTCCAGCGTTCCTTCCACGTAGACATTGTAGACACGCAAGCCAAGTATCTGCACATGAAGAAAGGAGCCGACGAGAAGCAGGGCGACAAGATTTTGGCTCCGATGCCGGGCAAGGTGGTAAGCATCCCCGTCAAGGTGGGCGACCGACTGGCTGCCGGCGACATTGCCGTGGTGCTGGAAGCCATGAAGATGCAGAGTAACTATAAGGTGAATGCCGACTGCATCGTCCGCAACATCCTCGTGAGCGAGGGCGAACCGGTAAATGCCAACCAAGTATTGATTGAATTGGAGTTGATAAAGGAGGAATAATCCCGAGTCGCATTCAGTCCGTATATTATAAATCACTAAATTGTAAATGCAAATATGAACAGAGAAGAAATATATCGCCAGTTTGAGGAACTGGACAAACGTGCCTCGCTGGGTGGGGGCGTAGACAAGATAGAGAAACAACACGCCTCCGGCCGCATGACTGCCCGCGAACGTATTGACATGCTGCTGGACAAAGGCTCGTTCAATGAGCTGGACAAGTTCGTGAACCACCGTTGCACCAACTTCGGCATGGAGAAGAAACAGATTGCCGGAGACGGCATGGTGTCCGGTTACGGAAAGATAGACGGCCGCCTTGTATTTGTCTATGCCTACGACTTCACGGCGCATGGCGGTTCGCTCAGCGAGACGAATGCCGCAAAGATTGTAAAGGTGCAGCAGCTTGCCCTGAAGAACGGTGCTCCCGTCATTGCCCTCAACGATTCGGGCGGCGCACGCATCCAGGAAGGTGTGAACAGCTTGGCAGGCTATGCCTCCATCTTCTATCAGAACACCATTGCGTCGGGTGTCATTCCGCAGATATCCGCTATTCTGGGTCCGTGTGCCGGTGGGGCATGCTACTCTCCGGCGCTTACCGACTTTATCTTCATGGTAAAGGAGCAGAGCCACATGTTTATCACCGGTCCGGACGTGGTAAAGACCGTGACCCACGAGGAGGTGGACAAGGAGGAACTGGGCGGTGCCTATACGCATAGCAGCAAGAGCGGCGTTACCCACTTCATGTGCAATACGGAGGAGGAGACACTGATGAGCATCCGCGAGCTGCTGAGCTTCCTGCCGTCCAACAATATGGAGGATGCTCCCTTCACTCCCTGCTCCGACGATATCCATCGCCGGGTAGAGGCGCTTCAGACCGTCATCCCTGAGGACCCGAACATGCCTTATGACATCAAGGATATTATAGAACCGGTGCTGGACAACCAGTACTTCTTCGAAGTGATGCCTCACTTTGCCAAGAACGTCGTTATCGGTTTCGGTCGTCTGAACGGGCGTTCGGTAGGTATCGTGGCAAACCAACCTGCCTATTTGGCGGGTGTGCTCGATATTGATGCCAGCGACAAGGCGGCACGTTTCATTCGTTTCTGCGACTGCTTCAACATCCCGCTGATAACCTTCGAAGATGTTCCCGGCTTCTTGCCCGGAACGATGCAGGAGCACAACGGCATCATCCGCCACGGCGCCAAGATTGTCTATGCCTACGCTGAGGCTACCGTGCCCAAGATAACGCTGATTACCCGCAAGGCATACGGCGGCGCCTACATCGTGATGTCCAGCAAGCCGACGGGTGCCGACGTGAACCTGGCTTATCCGCAGGCGGAAATCGCCGTGATGGGTGCCGAGGGTGCAGTGAACATCCTCTACCGCAAGTCCTCTGCCGAAGAGAAGCAGGAGATTATCAAGGAGTATGAAGACAAGTTCTCCAACCCTTACCGCGCCGCCGAGCGTGGCCTCATAGATGAGGTCATCATGCCGCGCGATACCCGCTACAAGCTAGTGCAGGCATTGGAGATGGCGCACAACAAGAATCAGAGCAATCCACCGAAAAAGCACGGCAACATGCCTTTATAATAGTAGTTATTTTTTATGTGTGAAATGCGTATCCCCGGAGAAGTGATTTCTGTGGGGATACACTTTTTAAATAGAGAATTAAGAATTAAACAGTAAGGTTGAAAAGTAAAAACTAAAAACTAAAGATAGAAACTATGGAACTATTAAGAAACCTCTTTGAGGGTTATCCCAATCTTTGGGGCGGAGGAGTGGCACACTCTGTCCTGATTCTGTCCCTGGTCATCACCTTCGGTATCATGCTGGGCAAGTTGAAGGTGGCAGGCATCTCGCTGGGTGTCACCTGGATTTTGTTTGTGGGCATTGTCTTCGGACATTTCGACATGAACCTCGACGAACATCTGCTGCACTTCCTGAAGGAGTTCGGCTTGATACTGTTTGTCTATTCCATCGGTCTGCAAGTGGGACCGGGATTCTTCTCCGCTTTCAAAAAGGGCGGACTTACGCTGAACATGGTAGCAATGCTTTCCGTCTTCCTCAGCGTGGTTATCACCATTGTATTGCACTTTGCCACCGGAATTCCCATTACTACGATGGTGGGTATCTTGTCCGGAGCCGTGACCAATACCCCCGGTCTGGGTGCTGCCCAGCAGGCAAACAGTGACCTCAACGGGGTGGATGCTCCGGAAATCGCACTCGGATATGCCGTTGCCTATCCGTTGGGTGTAGTGGGCTGCATCCTGGCGCTGCTTGCCTTGAAGATTTTCATGCGGATTAACACCCAAAAAGAAGAGGAGGATGCCGAGCACGGGCTGGGTCATCTGCAGGAGCTGACCGTGCGTCCCATATCGGTAGAGATACGCAATGAGGCAATAGACGGCAAGCGGATCAGAGATGTGAAACCATTGTTGAACCGTGCGTTTGTCATCTCCCGCATCCGGCACACCGGCAGTCAGGAAACAGAACTGGCGAATGCCGATACGGTGCTGCACATGCAGGATGAAATTCTGTTCATTGCCAACCCGAAAGATGTGGAGGCCATTGTTGCCTTCTTCGGAAGAAAAATTTCGGTGGAGTGGGAACGGGAGGACAAGAACTTGATTTCACGCCGCATCCTCATCACCAAGCCGGAACTGAACGGCAAGTCTCTGTCTCAGCTCAAGATACGTAACAACTTCGGTGCCTGCATCACCCGTATCAACCGTTCGGGCGTGGACCTGGTGGCAACTCCCCACTTGCAGTTGCAGATGGGAGACCGTGTGACGATTGTAGGCAGTGAGCTTGCCGTGAGCCATGCGGAGAAGGTATTGGGAAACTCGCTGAAGCGTCTCAACCATCCCAACTTGATTCCTATCTTCCTGGGTATTGCCCTGGGATGTATCTTGGGCAGTCTGCCGTTCATGTTCCCCGGCATTCCCCAACCCGTGAAACTGGGACTGGCCGGTGGACCGTTGGTGGTTTCCATCCTCATCAGCCGTTTCGGGCCTCAATATAAGCTGATAACCTACACGACGATGAGTGCCAATCTGATGATACGCGAAATCGGTATCGCCTTGTTCCTGGCCTGCGTGGGGTTGGGTGCAGGAAAGGGATTCATCGATACCATTATCTACGAAGGCGGCTATGTGTGGATTGGCTATGGGGCCATCATCACGGTCGTTCCGTTGCTGGTGACAGGATTCATGGGGCGCTATTTCTGGAAGCTGAACTACTATACGCTGATAGGTGTGCTGTCCGGAGCTAACACCAATCCACCTGCATTGGCCTATTCCTCGGACTTGACATCCTGCGATGCCCCTGCGGTGGGATACGCCACGGTCTATCCGCTGGCTATGTTCCTGCGGGTGCTGACGGCTCAGTTGCTGATACTGGCGTTGGCGTAGTTTCACCATAGATAATCTATGGTACATAGGTTGATTTGATAACAAGTAATGTAAAGGGAGCTAACAAGTAATGTTAGGCTGCTTTACATTACTTGTTATTTTTGTTTGTAGTATTCCTCCGCTTGCGTCAGTGTCTCCGGTTTGCCGATGTCGAACCAGCGGAATCCTTGCAGCGGATAGCCTTGTATATGCACCTTTGTGCAGGCAGACAAGTAGAAAGGAATGATGGAGAACTTGCCGTCCCACTGCCCATCGTCCATCAGGTGGAAGAGGGAGGGGGAGATGATGTGGATACCTCCGAAGGCGAGTTCCCGGTACTTCGTTTCCCGGTAGTCGAAGCCTGCCGGTTTCACCTCTCCGGTGGACTTGTTTATCCAGCCGTGCAGGTGGTAGTCGTCGTCAAAAAGGAGATAGCGGGAAGTCTTGCGCTCGCTCACAAGCAGGGTAGACTCCGCATCGCTCTCCAGATGGTGGCGGTAGAGACCTGCAAGGTCAATGTCCGTCAGAATATCCGCGTTGTGCACCAGGAAAGGTTCTTGCCCGTCCAGAAAGGGGCGTGCCTTTTTGATGCCTCCTCCGGTGTCGAGCAGCATGCCGCGTTCGTCGCTGATGTGAATCTCCGTGCCGAAGTTGTCGTGGGCACGGAGGAAGTCGATAATCTGCTCCCCGAAGTGGTGGATATTGACCGTTATCTCGTTGAATCCTGCTTCCTTCAACCGCAGTATCACCCGTTCCAGCATGGGCTTTCCTGCTACGGGAACGAGGGCCTTGGGCATGTGGTCCGTCAAGGGGCGCAACCGGGTGCCCAGGCCGGCGGCGAAAATCATGGCTTTCATATTGGCATATTCTCACATTAGCACATTAAACTTTGGCCTTAAACGTCTGTTCAATATTCTGTTCTCTATGTATCAGGTTCACTTGCACGCCGAACTTCTTGTGCAGATGTTCCGCCAGGTGTTGTGCCGAGTACACGGAGCGGTGCTGTCCGCCGGTGCAGCCGAAGCAGACAGACAGATTGGTGAAGCCGCGTTCCATGTAGCGCTTCACGGAAGCGTCGACAAGGGCGTAGGCATGCTCCAGGAATACGGCTATCTCGCCGTCGTCTTCCAGGAAGCGGATAACGGGTTCGTCCAGTCCCGTGAAGGGTTTGTAACGCTCGTACTTGCCGGGGTTGTTCACAGCGCGGCAGTCAAAGACGAAACCTCCTCCGTTGCCTGTGGAATCTTCGGGGATGCCTTTCTTGTAGGCAAAGCTGGTGACTTTCACCACGAGGCGACGCTTTTGCAGGTCGTCTGTAAACTGTTTCAGATCGGTGAGTTCGCGCAGAATCCGGCAGAGGTAGGGATATTCTGGATAAGGTTCTTGGAGCAGTTGGCGAAGGTTCTCGATGGCGAAGGGGACACTTTGTATGAAGTGGGGCTTCTTCTCGAAGTAACCGCGGAAACCATAGGCACCCAGCACCTGCATGGTGCGGAACAATACGAAGTGGCGAAGCTGGGCATAGAAATAAGCCTCGTCCACGGGCTGGTACTTGCGCAGGGCGTCGATGTATTCCTTCAGCAACTCTTGGCGCAGGCTGTCGGGATAGTTTGCTTTGGCCTGCCACAAGAAGGAGGCAACGTCGTAGTAGACCGGACCTTTGCGTCCGCCCTGGAAGTCGATGAGCCACGGTTCGCCGTCCTTTATCATAACGTTACGGCTCTGGAAGTCGCGGTACATGAAGGTGGCGGAGCTGCTACGGAGCAACACGTCTGCCATCTTCTGGAAGTCGTCTTCCAGCCGGTCTTCCTGGAAGTCCATTCCCGTAGCCTTGAGGAAGCAGTATTTAAAGTAGTTCAAGTCCCACAGAATGCTGCGGCTATTGAACTCTGCCTGCGGGTAGCAGTAGGAGAAGTCCATGCCGTCGGCTCCGGCAAACTGTACGGCGGGCAGCAGACGGATGGTCTTGCGCAGCAACTGTTTCTCTTCCTCACCGAATACGCTGGTCTTGCGGCCTTTCTCGATGGCATTGAATAGGAGCGAGTCGCCCAGGTCTTCTTGCAGATAATAGATATCATCTTCGGAGCGGATGAACACTTGCGGTACGGGCAGTCCTTTCTGGCGGAAATGTTCTGCCATGTAGAGGAAGGCGCGGTTCTCCTCCACAGACTCTCCGCTGACGCCGATAAGTGTAGGACTTCCGATGAGGCGGAAGTAACGGCGGTTGGAGCCGGAGGAGGGGAGTTCGTCAATCTGTTCCGGTTCGTGTCCGGTATGTGCGATGTAGAGTTTCTTAAGTTCTTCGGTTATCATGGTGGTATGTTTTATTTTCGCAGCTAAGATAAAACTTTTGTCGGAGATATGCTTACCTTTGCAGGAGGAAAATATTTAATTTGATAGCTTCATAATGGATTCCATTCCTCAGTTTCTCATAGCCGCCCCTACATCGGGCAGTGGAAAGACCACCGTCAGTCGTGGACTGATGGTATTGTTTGTGAAGAAAGGTCTGAAGGTGCAGCCTTTCAAATGCGGCCCCGATTATATAGATACCAAGTATCACGAGGCGGTATGCGGCCGTCCTTCCATCAATCTGGATACTTTCATGGCATCTCAGGAGCACGTAAGCAGTCTGTATGCACGCTATTCGGCGGATGCGGATGTTGCCGTGGTCGAGGGGATGATGGGGATGTACGACGGGTACGACCGCGACCGGGGCTCGTCGGCAGAAGTGGCTCGGCTCTTGGGTATTCCTGTGGTGCTGGTGGCCGATGCCAAGTCGGCTGCCTATTCCATGGCTCCTTTGTTGTCGGGGTTCATCAATTTCCGTCCGGATATACGTATTGCGGGGGTTATCTTCAATCGTGTCGGCTCCCCCCGCCACTACCGGATGCTGCAGGAGGTCTGTGAAGACTTGAACGTGACTTGTCTGGGCTATCTGCCCAAGCAGAAGGAACTGGAGCAGGAGTCGCGCCATCTGGGGCTGGATTTCAGCCGTTCTAAGGAGACGGAGGGACTGGATATGCTGGCAGGCTTGCTGGAGGAACATGTGGACTGGGAACTGCTGCTCTCGACAACCGGGCTTCCATTGCCTGCGGCGGCAGTGAAGGAGAAGCCGGTACTATCAGAGCCGGGGAAGCTGCATGTCTCGGTAGCGCGCAACGAAGAGTCCTTTTCCTTCCTCTATGCGGAGCATCTGGATATTCTGCGCCGTATGGGCACGGTCACTTTCTTCAATCCGGAGCAGGACCGGGCTATTCCGCAAGAGACGGATTTGCTCTATCTGCCCGGCGGCTATCCCGAGAACCGTCTGGAGGAACTTGCCGGGGCAAGGCTTGCCAGGGAGTCTATCCGCAGCTATATAGAGGCCGGTGGCAGGACGCTGGCAGAATGCGGGGGGATGATATATCTTTCGCAGTTCGTTCTTTCTGATGGGGATACGGACGGGGGAAGCGCCGGGAACTGTGTAGGCAATATTGGAAATGAGATGGTAGGAGTATTGCCTTTCAGCATTACGAACGAGCGTAAACGCAGGAAATTGACATTGGGATACCGCCAGTTCGACTATAACGGATGGCGGCTTAAAGGACACGAATTCCATTATACGCAGTTTGCCGTGCCCGAAACCGATGGAAAAGAAGGTGGTGCGTGCAGTCTTCCTCTTTCGATAGCGCAGGTCTACAATGCCAAAGGAGGGAAGGTAACCACTCCCGTCTTTCGCTATAAGAACCTGATAGCCAGTTATACGCATCTGTATTGGGGCGAGGTGGATGTGATGGCTTTGTTCGGTGAACTCTAATCTTGTAGAACCTCCTCTGAAACCGGTTTGTTTTAGTGAACAAATTTATTTATCCCTATATATTCTTTATAATTTTCTTATATAATTTACTTTGTACTCATAAATTTTCCCATCAACGTGGCCTTTTCAGGATATGCGTAGGGTGCGGATTTGAAAATCAGATTTATTATGAGTAAAAAAGAGAAGAATGTAGAAATGGGGAGCCCCATGAAGATGCCGGATTTGGCATCTTATATGCAGACGGTGATTGAGCAGTTGGAAGCGGATAAGAAGCGCTCGGCGGCACATACCTATACGTATGCGTTGAAATCTATCGCGGAGTTTTACGGTGGAGCAGGAATGCCGATGCCGGTGGACGAGGTCTTTACGCCAGGTAGGTTGAAGGAGTATGAAGAATGGATGAGACGGGAAGGAATGAGGAAGCGGAAAAGAGAGCCTAAAGGGTTGAGCTTGAATACCATTTCCACCTATATGCGGAACTTGAAGGCGGTATATCACCGGATGGTCGGTGAAAAGGTGCTGCCCTATAACCCGAAATTGTTTGATGACGTGTACACAAAAGTGGAATCACAGACTAAACGGGCGCTGGAACTGGAACAGATGAATACGTTGCTGTGTACAGACTTAAGAAAATTGCCTTCGGATCTGCGGTGTGTGTTGGCTTATTTCTTATTGATGTTCCTATTCCGAGGAATGCCGTTCATTGACCTCGCTTATTTGCGTAAACAAGATGTGAAAGGGAACCGCATTGTATATAGCCGCCACAAAACAGGACGGCAGATGACGGTGCGTATTCCCAAAGAAGCGATGGAACTGATGAAAGAGTTTAAAAACAGGAATCCGGATTCCATCTATCTCTTTCCGATTCTACACAAACAAGAGAGTAAGAAGAAACGGGCCGGGAAGGTGAAAAAGGATAAAGAACTGTATATGGATTATCTTCGGGCTCTTCGTGGCTTCAATCTGAAACTGGAAAAAATAGCGTCTCTGTTGCTGCCAGGTGTGAAGCTCAGCTCATATGTGGCGCGCCATACATGGGCTACGTTGGCTTTTCATGCAGGAATGAGTATCGGCATCATCAGCAAGGCATTGGGCCATTTCTCTATCAAGGTGACGGAAACATACCTGAAACCTTTTGAGAATGAAAAGGTGGATGCGGCCAATGAAGAACTGATAATCTCGGTCGCAGGATACAATGAAAAGAAAGTTGCATGAAAAATGCCGTCTGACAATGGCTCTGGTAAGGGAAGTGTTACTTACCAAGTAACGGATAGTTTGATTCACAAAGATTGGAATTCTTCCTCATAAATCCAAATAATAGTTTAGTTTTCTATAAAAATCTTATCATTTTATTTGTTTACCGACACAACACACGAAAAAATACATATTGTTCCGGTGTGTATTCGGAAAAACACACAAAGTGCTCCTCCATTTCTGATGCCTCAAAAACGGAATATATTTCTTTACATCATTATATGACTCCCAAAACAGCTTTTTTTATTGCGGATAGAGAAGACTATCCGTTACTTGGTAAGTAACGGCTTGACAAAGCAAATTATAATGATACTTATAAAAATAAAACACTTGCTTTTTGCATCGGGAAACATGCTGCTATTGTGGGTGTTTTACAACTTCACCTTCTTCATGTTGGTCGCTTGTAGTCACCGTGAGCAGGTTTACTCCCTTGAAACTGAAATCATGATCAGTGCCGATTGGAGTCGGTCGGGATTGAATGAGAAGGAACAGGATTATGGTGCCACCACTGTATTCTATCCTACAGACGGCAGTAGTCCCATTATGGTACTGATGGGCGACCGAACGTATAAGACTGTGTATCTGAAAGAAGGACGTTATGACGTTGTTCTCTTTAACCGTTCATTTGACGATTTTGGTAACCTGGGCTTTAGGGGAGAAGATGCCTACCGGACGTTGGAGGCACATGCCACAAATGTGGTGACAAAGGATGTCCCTTCCACGGAGATAATCATTATGGATAGTCCCGACGAACTTGCAGCCGATTGTATGGAAAGTTTTGAAGTGACTCCGGGCATGTCGGGAAACTATTCATCGGGCATGACTAACTGGGGGAGCAAAAAGATTGACGGTAGTAAAAATGGTTGCCAGCTCTGTTTCCTTCCCCAAAAACTGACTCAAAAGATAACAGTTAAAATCCGTATTAAAGGAATGAACAATATACGTAATGCCACTTGTAAATTGGATGGTATTGCAGAATCTGTGTTTCTCGCTTCGGGACAGATTTCAGAAAAGACTGTGGCGCAGGAGTTTTGTCTCGGTAATCCCGTTTATAATTCCGGATCGGCGACGGACGGAACACTAAGCGCCTCTATCAGCGTGTTTGGTTTTGATACGGAGATTTCACATAACCTGCATTTGAGAGCAGAATTGGTGGACGGGAAAACCACATTTGAAGAAAGTTTTGATGATCTGAAAATAAGCCAGTTGGAAGAAGGAGATGGAAGAATGAGCATTTTCATCGACATGACGTGCGAAAAAAAAGTACCGAATGTGAAAGTTGAAGGAAGTTCGGGTTTTGACGCCAACGTGGATGACTGGGAGGATGAAGTGAACAGTGATATAGATATTTGAGGACATAATTAATATTAATTGAAAAAATGAATAGAAGATGGGAACGAAAAGTTTATTGATGGCAATGGCAGCGCTGACGATAGCCGGTTGCTCGCAAAATGAAGTTACGGAGATAAATCCGGATGCAGACCGGACAATCGGTTTGGATGTATATACGGGAGTACAGACCAGAGGAACGGAAACCACTACGTCCACGCTGAAAGAAGCGGATGCCGGTTTCGGTATTTTTGCCTATAAAACAAGCAAGGAAGGATGGGATAGTGAGAAAGCGAGTACAACACCCGATTTTATGTATAATGAACATGCTACATGGACTTCCGGTAGTTGGGGGTATGCTTCTCTGCGTTTTTGGCCGACGAATGATGATAAAATAACTTTCTTCGCTTATGCACCTTATGAATCCAATCCGGGAGAGGGAACAGACCAAAAAATAATTTTATCGGCACAAAGTGATAAAGAGGCTCCTAAAATCACCTTTGAAGTAAAAACTTCAAATAATTGGAAAGATATGGTGGATTTAGTAACGGATTGCCGTACTGCCATAAAAGACTTGACTTCTGAGAGCAATGTCGGTAACAAAGGAACAGTCCAGTTTAAATTCAGCCATGTGCTTACCCAAATAGCCAATGTCAAGGTGAAGCCGGACGTGAATCTGGGCGCTGAAACAAGAATCTTTGTAACAGGATTAAAACTGTCTCCGGGAAGTGGAATACTTTACAACAAAGCGGTTTATGATTTCGGTACTGATGCTTGGAATGCCATCTCACCTTCCGCATCCTATTTTTCGGCTGAGCAAGACCTTAGTGAGTTTGTGAATAGAACAGGCATTGACCAATGGGGGTATAAGAAGAGTGCTGTCGACGTGAGTAGTAATACCGATGCAACAGCTTTGTTCTCAGAAAAGGAAGCTCTTTATTTCATTCCTGTGAATAACCAAAACGGTACAGCCAAGGAAGGGGATTTGAGCCTAAAGATTAGTTATGATGTTGTGACAAAGGTGAATGATAGTAGTAATCTGACAAGTACTGTGACGGATAAAGAAGTCAAATTGCCGCAAGGAACTTTTAAAAAAGGGACACAGCATACTTACGTGTTGACCATCAAGATGAATGCTATCAGTATTGCTGTTGATGACAATATGACGGGATGGACCAGTAATGGGGAAAGTAACATTTAGGTAGAAGGAGTATGAAAGGAAAAGCAGAAGATATAGGGATGAAGCGGTTGTGTAGCATCCTCCTTGCATTACTTTTGTTGTTGGGAGCATGCAGTGGGGAAGAAAGTAAGAACGGACTTCCGCAGGAGAATCTTCCTATCGGCTTTTCTGGAGTTATTACAATGACGAGGGGAACCGGGAAATTTGCCACTGCCGGTGAACTTAAGAATGTGGGAGTGTTTGCATATTTTACACATGGAAAATTCAACGAGAATACTGCCATACCGAATTTTATGTATAACCAGCTTGTGGAAAAACAACTGGATGAGGGAACATGGTCTTATAGTCCGGTCAAGTTCTGGCCGGACAATTCCACCACGGATAAAATCAGTTTCTTTGCTTATGCCCCTTACGTGAATGAAGTGGAAAATGGTTACCTCTCTTTTCAGAATGAAGGAACGGCAAGCGGATTTCCGGTGTTGGGGTATACCGTTCCGATAGCTGTAAATAATCAGATAGATTTTCTTGCCGCAACTCCGGTAATGAATCAAAGCAATGGTAATGTAACTTTCAAACTGCACCATACACTGACCAAGGTCAATGTCTATATAAAAAGTAATGATAATACGGAGGGAAAGTCAGTAACTTCCTTCTCTATTACGGGAATGAAGAGTGGATTGCTTACCTATTATAATCCTACAACAGATAGTGACATAGGCTGGAAGTGGACATATCCATCGGCTGATGAAAAGGAAAGCTTTACCACCGGCATAATAAGTTTTCAGGTACCGGATACGATTATGGAAGAAAAGAAACTGCTTGCAACCTTCTTTCTGCTTCCTGCCGGGGCAGGAAGTAAGTTCAATATTTCTTATCAATATACGGCCAAAGATAGTAATAATGCTCTTGTTGTTCAAACTGTCAGTATGGAAAACCTGTTTTTACCTCTGACTGACAATTGGGCTTCGGGAAGGGCTGTCAGCTATACTATAGGTATAGCACGAAAGGCAATTACTGTGATACCGGAGAACGGTCCCGTATCATGGGAAGAGAATGCTGAAACCGAGACAGTTATTGGAACGGAAGCAAAACAAGAGACTGATTGACCTGACGGGGTAATTCTGGACTTCGCAAAAAGATGCCAATCTGTTTAAAGTAAGATAATATGAAAAGATATATGAAATTTTTCACTGGAATAGTATTTGGGGGCATCCTTTTAGTGTGTAGTGCATGCACTGACGAATACGAAGCAAACAATGGAGGTGTGAAGGAGTGCTGTGAGGGAGTACCCTTTACAGTCCGGGCTATAGTCGCTGATTTTGAAGAGCTCTCCAATGCAGGAAAGTCCTCTACACGTACCTCTGTAAGGGACGAACATTTTAAAATGGAGTTTGTCGATGGTGATTCGATTGGTGTTTTTGCCATAAAGGACGGTGCTATAATGGATAATATTGATAATGCCAAATTGGTTTACAATATGTCAAGCGGCAGTTGGAATCCGGTGGGAAATGGTACACTTTATTGGTATGATGGAGTGAGTTATGTCGCTTACTATCCATATAGGAAGAATATCACAATAGATCTCTCAAAAGGTATGGACGGAGCTATTGCTTCACTGACCGGGAATGAAAAACTGCAACCTGCGAAGGACCAGTCCACAACAGAAAAGCATATTGTCAGCGATTTGTTGGTTGCCACCGGCGTACCTGCTATTGACAATTCTTCCGGAATAATCTTGAACTTGCTGTTTCAACACCAGTTTGCATTGCTTGTGTTGCAACCGCAAGTATACGTAGGTTGTTTTGCACCAGAAAAAGCAGGCTTTGTTTACCATAGGGAATCGAGGGTTTTAGGAACAGACTCGGCGGCTATTAATGTGAGTCTGAACGGTATTACTCCATATCAGATAGATTCTTTGAAATATTGTGCCATTGTTCTGCCGCAAGCAAATGCACGGGTTACCGGAAACTATATGACTACCGATGGCAGAGATGATACGAATATAAAGATAAATTATTCGGGCAGCTCCATCAGTTTTACTTCTGGAAAATGCTATACCTTGAAGGTTATTAGTCCCGTACCCGGTAAAGGAAGTATAGAAAGAAAGCTTTATCCCGGGGATTTTGTCTTTCAGAACGAAATCGATAAAAGAATAGAAGTACATCCCGGAAACGGGAAGTTGGAAGAAGATGGGAAAATCTATGATTATGAAAATGCTATCGGAATGGTAATTACTTGCGATCCGGAAAGGATGACAGACGAGAGGTGTAATAAAAAAGGATGGAATCATGCCTATGTGATGATGTTGGATAGTTTGAAAGAAGGGAATTGGGGACCGATGGATTTAATCGAAGCGGATATTGATACAATATCAATAGCCGATGTGAAGTCAAAGCATGATTTTAGCAGAATTAAGAATAACATGAACGGGTACTCTGAAACTTTACAAATGCTGGCAAATCATGAGGGTGATGCATCTTTTGTAAGCGACTGTCGTGCTTTTTATCTGGTGAAAACTTACAATAACAGCAATAAGGTGCCGGATGGGATCGAACGTAGTCCGTGGTTTCTGCCAAGCATAGGGCAATGGTTTGATGTATTGGTGAATATTTGTGGAAAATCTCCGGAAAACTTTCGGCACAATACCGGTAATGGTTTACAAGACGAAAAGTGGGGACTGGAAACGTTAGATAAATTAGAAGGACAGTTATCCAAAGTTGGTAAATCGTTACCGCAGTTTAACGTGAACTACAGACTTGGTTTCAGTTGCAGTTCTCAATATGATAAAGATAGAAACTGGATGCTTCTCTGGCATATTGATGATCCCTTATATAAGTGGGAAAGGGTTTGCTTACAAGGATATAATAAGACTTCTGCATGGCATGTCCGGCCGTTTTTTGCATTTTAATCATTCCTTGATTAAAAATAGTCCTAATCTAAGTTTGAATTCATTATGAAAAAGTCCGGATAGCGCATTGATATTTTATGTAATTTCGTTTGTGTTCTCGAAATAGTGGAGTATCTTTGTTTTCATTTAAATATATTATGATTATGAAACTGAATACTTATCGCTTGTCTTCTTTGGAAGACCCTACTGATGAACAACTGCATGCTTTGATGGAACAAGTGGCTGTTGCGGCCCGTGAAAGTTCTCGCAAGGCAAAAAGAGAATTGGAGCGGAGAATGCAAGAGGTGAGAGAAAAATTGAAAGCATATAGAGCTAAAAATGTAAGTGATATATCCATGTGATGAACGAAAAAAATCCGACACTTTGTATAGTAGCTGGTCCGAATGGTTCGGGTAAAACTTCTACGACAGTGCAACTGCTTCATAATGAATGGGCAGAAAATAGCCTTTACATTAATCCTGATAATATAGCGCAAGAACAATATGGTGATTGGAATTCTCCCGTTGCAGTATTGAAGGCAGCAGAATTGGCGACTAAAATGCGTTATGAGTGTTTAAGGAAAAGGCAAGATTTTGTATTTGAAACAGTCTTTTCCTCAGACGAAAAACTTGCATTTGTTGAAGAAGCAAAAAAAGCAGGATTTTTTATTCGCATTTTTTTTGTCTGTACAAATAATCCTGAGATAAATGTACGGCGTATTACACAGCGCTATTTGAATGGAGGGCATGAAGTTCCCATTTCCAAAATTATTTCCCGTTATTATAAATCGTTATTGAATATAGGCAAAGCAATATCCTTGGTTGATAGGGTATATGTCTACGATAATTCAATAGAAAATCAAATTCCTCGATTATTGTTCCGCACTGTAAACGGGACCCTCTTCAAACAATATGTAGAGGAAATCCCGCAGTGGGCACAGTTCCTTATCAAATAGAGAATGAAAAGAGTCTATACCAAAACTGGAGACAAAGGAACAACGGGTATTCATGGTGGCGCGCGTGTGCCGAAAGATGACATCCGTATCGAGGCAAACGGATGCCTTGATGAATTGAATGCCGTGATTGGTATCGTGCGCTCCATGCTGGCGGCAGAAGATGGATGGCAGGAGTTGCTGCATGCTGTCCAGCGGGAACTGATGGTGGTGATGAGCCATGTGGCCACTCCCTCGGGAGTGGTGAACCCTAATCCGCTTTCTGCCGCAGAGCTCACGCTGCGCTGTGAGCAGGAGATGGATGCCATGACCGTCCTGCTGATGACGGACAACGGCTACTTCCTTTTGCCTGGTGGCACTCCCATATCAGCCCAACTGCAGTTTGCCCGTACCGTGGCCCGCCGTGCCGAACGCCGTTTGTGGACACTCCATCGCCAAGACCCCGTGAACGAGGATATTCTGCGCTTCATCAACCGCCTTTCGGACTTGTTCTTCGTCATGGCCCGCATGGAGATGCAGCGGCAGGACTGGCCGGAGGAGAAATGGCAAGAGTTTGCCTACAAAAGGAAAAGACAGTAAGCACTTATCGCTAACCGCCGGGAAGCTGTTTTCAGCATAGGGGTTCTATTTGCTGTCCGAGCCTTAAATCATACAGACATGCCCGTACTTCCGCTTCGCTGCCGATATGCTTTCCTGCATCGTCGGACAGCTTCACGCATTCGCGCCATTCCTGGTTGACGTTCATCTTGCATTGCGTCAGTTTCATTACGATGTTGGAGGGCTTGAATCCGGTATCATTCGTCAGATTGGTGCCGATGCCGAAGGAGCAGCGGATTTTGCCCCTGCAATGCTCCTGGATGTCGAGTGCCTTGCCAAAATCGAGCGCATTGCTGAAGACGATGGTTTTAGTGGTAGGGTCGATGCCCAGTTCGCGGTAGCGGGCAACGAGCTTGTCGGTGAAATCGAATTCATCGCCGGAGTCGCAGCGTACACCGTCGAATAGTTTGGCCTGCTTGCGGCTCAGGTTACTTAAGAAAATGCCGGAGGTATAGGTATCGGACAGTGCGATGCCCAAGTCACCGTCGTACACGTTCACCCAGTTTTCCAAGGCCATGTAGTTGGCGTGTTTGTAGCCGAACTGTGCGCCGTGGAACATGAACCATTCATGCGGATGCGTCCCCATAGGCTTCATGCCGTATTTCATGGCGAAGTGGCAGTTGGAAGTCCCGGTACAGTATTCGGCGGCTTCCTTCAGACGGTCTATGACTTTGTCCTGTACCTCGAACGAGAAGCGTCTCCGGGTGCCGAACTCCGAAAAATACAGCTGGTGTCGGTTGGAGAGTGCCACCTTTTCGGACAGTTTGCAGAGTATGCCGTCCATGTCGGCCACGTTTCCCAAAGAACGGTTCTTTATTTCGGATACGATGGAAAGCAGGGGGACTTCGTAAAGGGTGGCCTTGTACAGATAGTCCGTGATTTCAATGTTCAGGTGCCGGTCCTCGTCCAGATGGATGCTTACCTTCTCCGGCTGGAAGCGGAAGGAGGAGAGCCACTCCCAATAGACCCTCGGCAGGAAACGGCAGTGGCGGGTCATGTATTCCAGCTCTTCGGCAGTAAGTACGGTCTGTGCCAGGCTGTCCACCGCCTCTTGCAGTTCCTTCAGAAACGTGTCCGTATAGGCGGTGTCGTCTCTGTCCTTGAAGCTGAAAGTGCCCATGGCATAGGGAAACAATTTGATGTAGGCATACGAGGTGGTGAATTTGTAAAGGTCTGTATCGAGTATGGTATGAATCATGGCAGAATATTCTTTGGTTTACGATTTTGGGGATGAAGATAGTGAAAATTTCTTATTTGACCAGCCTCTATCTGTTAACAACGGCATATTCCTATTAAACCATGTTATAAATAAGGCTGTTATGGGCGGAAATTTTGGAGAATTCGGAGAAGTCCGTATATTTGCAATGTGTTTTTCATAGTATTAGATTTAAGGTTAACAAAAGATTGGCTGTCTGGGATAGATAGCCTTTTTTTATGCCTTCACTTTTCCTTTTCCGTAGAGGTGGCGTGTAGTGCAGAGCGCCAAAGTTCCATAGACCAATACTTGTATCCACATCGTCAACATCTGCGGCCATACGTCGGCCAGCGTTCCACCCATTGAATTCAGTTTTACAAAAGCAAGTACGGCAGGACCTGCCGGAAACAGATAGTGGGCTGTCTGCCAATACCACGGCATCAGCTCCAGCGGATAGGACACGCCCGAAAGGAAGATATAGCCCACAGAGAAGAAGGCTATCATCAGCAACGGCGCTTCGGAGTCTGTAAACCAGCGGGAGACGGCCAGGGCAAGGAAACTCGTGCCCAGCAGGAAGGGTATCATCATTGTGACGATGTCTCCTCCGCTGCCGATGTGTGGGATGCTGAACAGGTGCGGCAACAGTCCCAGCAGGAATAGGGAAAACACCACGTAGAGCATGAAGTATACGAAGGTCCTGCCTCCGACAATCCGTAATGTATCCTTCAATGAGTCGGCACGCATCAGCCGTATTCCTTTTCTTCGGGCTTCCGCTTCCTCGCCCGTCAGCATGGCAATCACCATCAGCATCGTCTGGAAGATGATGACAATTAGGACGGCGGGAATCAGATAGGAACCGTAGCCCTCTGTATAGTTGTAGAGCGCCGTGCCGGACACGCTGACGGGAGCGGACGAAGCCACTGCCAGCAGTCCTTGCGGAGGTAGGAATACGGTGCCCTCCATGCGGTGGGCATCGTTCACGGCAAGCATGACGCGCGCACTGGATTCTTGCAGTCCTTTGAAGTTGAGGAAAGCGTCCGTGGCGGCATAGAGTACGAAGACCGAAGTCTCGCCCCGTGCCACACGTGCCTCGAAGTCGGCAGGTAGGTAAAGGATGCCTGCCACGTCGCCCTGCTTCATCCATTGGCGGGCTTCGAGGATGTTGGGTGTCTGGCCGTAGACGGCGGTCTGGGGAGTGGCGTCGAGCAGTCGGATGTATTCGCGGCTGAGGGCGGAGTGGGAGAGGTCTACCACTGCGACGGGAGCCTTGCGCACCAGGTTGGGGGCGTACATGTAGTTGTAGAGCAGTCCGTAGAGGAAGATACCGCCTGCCAGCACGAGCAGGATGGCGGGATTGGTGGCGATGGCATGCCACTCGTGGCGGATGACGGAAGCTGTTGACAATGCGGTAGGTGGGCAAGGTGATGGGGAGGCGGGGATTGCTTCTTCCCTCGTTTCCTTTTTTATCCACCATTTCAGCAACGGCAGTATCAGTAGTGCTGCCAGCAAGAAGATGAAGAGTGTAGCTACCGACTGCCAGAAGTAGGCAAACCCTGCATCGAAGTAAATCATGGCTTGTGCCGCCTCCGTGAAGTGCCGCACGGGGAAGAGGTAGGAGGCCGCATGCACGGGCGCATACATGGCTGTAACGGGAAACGTGACTCCGGACAGCGTAGCCCCCAACGACCCCACCATGGATACTACACTGATGATATAGGCAATCTTGGGAAAGACAGAATAGATAAAGACCGCCAATGCCTGGGTAGCGATGATGAAGAGCACGGTCACTGCATTCATCAGCCACAGACTGCCAGCGAAGGGGATATGTAGCGGGCCGAACAGTACATAGTTTGCCAGGATACCGATGGACGAGAAGATGAGGGTATAGGGCAGCAGTTTCCCTGCTACGGCAGTGAGGATATTGCCTCGTGCCATCTCCAGCCATTCGCCGGCGCTGCCGAATTTCAGTTCGCTGCCTATGGAGTAGACGGTGGTGAGCAGGATGAGTATCTGGAACAGTACGAAAAAGAAAGGCTGGCTCAGGTAGATGGAGTAGTCCATGTCCGGATTGTAGAGGGGATGGGTACTGGCTTCTACGGGGAGCAGAAAGGTCTGTATCTGTTCTCCGCTGACTCCCAGAGCTTCGGCCTGCATCACGATGGGCGAGAGCGCCACGGGGGCAAGCGTATTCTCGAACGCCGCCATCAGCTCGCTGCCTACCGAGAGGAGGGCATAGTGGTAATAATAGGTGAGCGTTGCGCCGGTTCCCGTCACCGCCTTCTGTTCGAAGCGGGGCGGGATGACGAGGTAGCCGTATATGTCCTTCTGTTGCAATGCCCGGCGGGCGTCGGCTTCGTCGGTGAAGTGCTCCGTCACACGGAAGGTGGGGGCGGCAGAGATGCGTCGGGAGATATTGCGCGAAGTGGCAGTGTTGTCCAGGTCGACGATACCCACGGGAATGTTCTCCATCTGTCCGTTTCCAAAGATGGTGGCCATGAAGAACAGACAGAGTAAGGGTAGCACGACGCAGACGCCGAGGTATAGACGGCGGGAGGTCATGCGGTGCCATTCGCGACGGATAACCATGCGAAGCGCTTTCATTGCGCAGCCAAATTCTTTATCTTTCATTTTTCATTCTTCATTTTTAAAAGTACGGACATCCCCGGTCTCAATCCCTCTACCTGCTGTGTGGGACGTGCGTGTATCTCGAACGTCTGCATGTCATAGCTGCCCGTCTGTTTGGTGGATTTCCAGGTGGCGAAGCTGCCCAGCGGACTGATGTAATAGATGCGGAATTCAATGTCCTTGCCGTCGATGGCGGGGACATCGGCACGGAAAGTGCCTCCCATCTTGAACTGCGGCATCAGGTCCTCGCGTATGTTCAGTACCACGTGTGCATCGTCCATCACGACGAGGCTCATGATGGGAGTGCCGGGGGCCACCAGCTCTCCGCGTTTGGGGAAGATGGTAGCTATCTGGCCGTCTTCGGGAGCAGTCAGGCGGGAGTCGACGAGGAGGGAGGAGACTTCATCGACGGTGCTTCGCGCCGCTTCCACCAGGCTGCGGGCCGAGGCGCGGTCCTCGCTCTGCGCTCCGTCTACGGCCATCTGGTATTGCTCGTAGGCGGCACGTTCGGCGGCTTGGGCAGCTTTGTATATGGCCTCCACCTCGTCACGCCGCTGGGAGGTGACGACACTGTCCTTATAAAGCGTTACAATGCGCTGGTAAGTGGTCTTGGCGAGGGCAAGGTCGCTCTGCGTCTTGTTCCAGAGTTGCCGGGCAGTGGCCACAATCTGGCGGCGGGTACCGGCGTCTATCTTCTTGTTCTGCTCCTGGGCCACCTGCTCCAGGGCATTCACCTGGCGGTATTTGGCTTCGATGGTGGGGCTGTTGATGACGACAAGCGTATCGCCTGCCTTCACCCAGTCGCCCTCTTGTACGAGGAAGGAGTCCACACGTCCGGGCAGCTTCCCGCTGATACGTATTTCCGTTGCTTCCACTTGTCCTTGCAGGACCAGGGGCTGCCGGCTCATGAGTAATATGCCGGCAAGCGAAATGATGACCGTTGCGGCCAGGATAATGACGAATGCAATGCTGATGCTTTTATTATTGATTTTCATAAAGGGTAGGTTTTAATAAGTTGTCTCGAAATATTTCTCGAACCGTTCTGGCGTTCCGCAGATAGCCAGCAGGGTCATCAGTGCCACATCATATTCGTAGTAGGCTGCCAGACGCGCCACGCGGACGGTTGCCAGCATCGTTTCCGCATCTACGACCTCGGTACTGGTTGCCATGCCTTCGGCAAAGGATTTCTTGCGGATTCGCACCAGCTCTTCGCTCAGCTCGATGGTGGTATTCAAGGCGCGTACGTTGTCTTGTGCCTTTTGCAGTTGGGTGTAGAGCTTGTCGATGCCTACGCTCAGGTCTTCTTTGGCTTTTTCTTGTCCCAAGGCGAGGGTTTGCTGGGCTATCTTCGACTGGCGGATGCGCTTCTCACGCGCCAGTCCGTCGAACAGGTTCCAGGTGAAGCCCACACCTACGATGGTGCGGGGAACAAGATTGCTTTGTATGCCGTGGGCATAGAGGGTCTGCTTGCCGAATACGGCGATGTCCGGTAGGTAGCCGCTCTGGTCGATGCGGAGCTGCTGGCGGGCAATCTGTGACTGCAGTTGCAGTTGGTTCACGGTGTAGTTCTCCACCCGCATGGCTTGCAGGAACTCCTCTTTGGCGGGCAGTTGGTCGTTGATGAAAAGCTCCGAAGTAGGATGGATGCTGCATGTGTCTTGCAGGTTGAGCAGGGTGCGCAGGGCACTTTGCACGACGGAGGCCTCCTTCCGGGCAGCCTCCAGTGAACGGGCAGCTTCATCCATATTCACTTGGGCAAAGAGCCGGCCTGCCTTGTCTATCATGCCGGCAGCTTCCAGTTTAAGGGCATTCTGGTAATGGCGTTGCAGGCTGTTGTAAGTCTCCTGCCGCACGCGTACTACCTCTTGCGCAAGTTTCAGCCCGAAGTAGCTTTCTGCCAGCAGGGTGCGTTGCGTGGCATCGGTCTGTCCCCGGTTTTCGCGGGCGATGTCTATCATGGTGTTGCCTATCTTCGAGGCCCGGATGCGCTTGCCGCCGGAGAATACGACCCATTCGGCGGTCAGGCCGACGGAAGTCAGGTTGCGTGGAGCCAGTGGAAAAGCGAGGGTATGGGAGCCTATCTGGTCGAGTATGCTGCTGATGAATTGGTCGTCCGGCACGATGTTGTGCACAAAGTCTTTTGCCGGGTCGGTGAACTGGGAAAGGGGCTGTTTTACCTCTATCTTTTCGGAAAGATGCACGAACGTACCGGCACCTTGCAGGGAGGGGTACCAGAGGGCATTCAGTTTGTCACGTTCCGCACGGGCGGCTTCAATTCCCTTGTCGGCTATTTTTAGGCTGCGGTTGCTGTTTTGCATCTGCCTTAGGGCATCACCGAAGCTAAGGGGAAGGGAGGTTTGTGCGGCCACTTCACCAATGGCAAGCAGCACGCAGGCAGCAACCGGAAAGAATCTCCGGCATAATAGATTATTCATAAGTTCGTTCGGTTTAGGGGTTCTTGTTTCTCTAAACAAGAGGAGGTGGGAATTGTTCAGTAGTCATCTTTTTGAATAGAACGTTACAAATATAGGAATAGTTTCCGAAGATATGGCTTATGAATGGGAGAGATATTCGGATTTGCACTATCTTTGCATTCGCTAAAATGGAATTTATGGAGAAACTTCATCCGATTATGTTTGCCGGGACGGGCAGTGATGTGGGGAAGAGCATCATTGCTGCCGCCTTCTGCCGCATCTTCAAGCAGGACGGCTATCAGCCCGCACCGTTCAAGGCACAGAATATGGCGCTCAATTCATTTGCCACTCCCGAAGGGCTGGAGATAGGCCGTGCCCAGGCTGTGCAAGCAGAAGCCGCCGGAGTGCCTTGCCACACGGACATGAATCCGCTACTGCTGAAACCACAGTCGGACCATACCTCGCAGGTTGTCCTTAACGGGCGTCCTATCGGCAACCGCAATGCTTATGAGTATTTCCGCAAGGAAGGACGCGACGAGCTGCGCCGGGAGGTTTGTGCTGCCTACGACCGCCTTGCCGCCCGCTATAATCCCGTCGTGCTGGAAGGCGCGGGAAGCATCTCCGAAATCAATCTGCGGGATACCGACCTTGTCAATCTGCCGATGGCCCTGCATGCCGGAGCCGATGTAATCCTTGTGGGGGACATTGACCGTGGTGGTGTGTTTGCCAGTGTCTATGGTTCGCTGATGTTGCTTCGTCCCCATGAGCGGGAACGCATTAAAGGAATTCTTATCAACAAGTTCCGGGGGGATATACGTCTCTTCGAGTCGGGCATTACGATGCTGGAGGAGCTTTGCGGCATTCCCGTTGTCGGGGTAGTACCTTACTACCGTGATATCTACATTGAAGAAGAAGACTCCGTGGCGCTTGCCGCAAAGTCTGTCCGTGCCGAGAAGGGAAAGGTGAACATCGCCGTCATTCTGCTGCGCCACCTCAGTAACTTCACCGATTTTAATGTCCTGGAACGTGACCCACGCGTACATCTCTTCTATACTAACAATGTGGATGAGCTGGCAAAGGCCGACGTCATCCTGCTGCCCGGCTCCAAGAGCACACTTGATGACCTTTACGAATTGCGCCGTAACGGTGTGGCGGCTGCCATCACCCGTGCCCACCGTGAAGGTGCCACCGTGATGGGCATCTGCGGTGGCTATCAAATGATGGGGCAGGAGGTGCTCGACCCTGAGCATGTGGAAGGAGACATCGAACGCCTGCCCGGACTGGGACTGTTGCCCATCAGTACCCGCATGTCGGGAGAGAAGGTGACCCGCCAGGTGAAGTTTGGTCTGTGCAATCCCCATTCTCCATCTTCCACTCTCCGTTCTCCATTAATGCAGGGCTATGAAATCCATATGGGAGTGACTACCCCCGTGGAAGGCGCCCCCGATTCTCCCCTAAATCTTTTGGAGAACGGCTCTACCGACGGTTACTACGTGGACTCCACCTGCATGGGGACCTATATTCATGGCATTCTCGACAATCCGGAATTCATAGATTTCCTGCTTGCGCCTTTTGCAGACAAACTGTCCGGGAATGCCGGCGCTTTCGATTACCATACATTCAAAGAAGAACAATACGATAGGCTTGCCGAGCACGTGCGCCGCCACGTCAACCTGCCGCTTATCTACCAAATATTGACAAAGAACCATGATTGAAGGACACGGAGACGATTCCTATAAATACAGCCGTCCCATTACGGCAAACTTCAGCTCGAACGTTTACAACAGGGTAGACCTCTCTGCCTTGAAGGCGCATCTGTGTGCCCGGATTGACGGCATCGGCAACTATCCCGAACCGGAGCCTTACACGCTTGAGGCCTGCCTTGCCCGCCGCCACCGTCTTCCTGCCGAGGCAGTGTGCGTGACGAACGGAGCTACCGAAGCCATCTATCTTACCGCACAGACTTTCCGCGGGACAAACACCGCCATTGTGCAGCCCACTTTCAGTGAATATGCCGATGCCTGCCGCATGCACGGCCATCGGGTCACTTCCCTCTACCGGCTTCCTGCGGAGAGCGAGGGGTATCGCTTGCCGGAAGAGGTGCGCATGCTGTGGCTGTGCAATCCCAATAACCCTACCGGAACGGTTGTGGAGAAGGAATATCTGGCAACACTTATCAGTCATAATCCGCAGGTCTGTTTCGTCATCGACCAGTCCTACGAGTTTTTCACCTTGCGTCCGCTTTTCTCTGCTGCCGAGGCTGCGGAGTTTCCCAACGTCTTGCTGCTGCACTCCATGACCAAGCGTTATGCCGTTCCCGGTCTGCGACTGGGATATGTCACCGGCGCCCCCCACCTGCTGCACCGTCTGCGTACCAACCGTATGCCCTGGTCGGTCAACCAGCTTGCCATTGAGGCAGGGCTCCATCTGCTGGAACATGATGTTCCCAATCCGCTGGATGTGGCGTCTTACTTGCAAGAGGCTGCCCGCCTGCGCAGTGCGCTCGAGGCATTGGGAGGACTGGAGGTATGGGCCACCGAAACCCATTTCATGCTGGTGTGCCTCCGTATGGGTAGGGCTTCCGCTTTGAAAGACTATCTGGCAGGGGAGCATGGTATCTTGATTCGGGACGCCTCCAACTTCGACGGACTGAATGAGCGCTTCTTCCGTATAGCCGCCCAGAGCCGGGAGGAGAATGACAGGCTTGTAAAAGCAATAGGACAATGGCTTGAGGAGGAATAACCGATGGAAGAAGATGTGCTTATACTTTTGGGTGTCGCCTTCAACTTGACCCTGCCGCTTCTCACTGCCTGGCTGCTCGACCATTGGCTGGGCGACCCGGCGTGGCTACCCCATCCGGTGGTCGCTTTCGGCAAAGCCATCTCTTTCTGTGAGCACCGGTTGAACCGGGGCGATTCGCGTTTCCTGAAAGGTGCGTTTGTGGCGGTGTCTCTTGTCTTGGGGGTATATGTCATTACGCTTTTGTTGCTCCGCTTGGCGGCACTCTTTTCTCCGGGCATGCTTCTGACGGTGCAAATATTGCTGATATTCTATTGCTTGGCGGGCACTACGCTGGTTCGCGAGGTGCGTATGGTGTTCAAGGCGGTGGACCGTTCCTTGGAGGAAGGGAGGATGCAAGTGGCACGTATCGTAGGGCGTGATACGTCTGCACTCTCGGCGCAGGAGGTGAGAACCGCGGCATTGGAGACTTTGGCAGAGAATTTGAGCGATGGGGTGGTTGCTCCCTTGTTCTGGTATCTGCTGTTGGGAGTTCCGGGCATGCTTGCCTATAAGATGGTGAACACGCTGGATTCCATGGTCGGCTACAAGAATGAGCGCTATCGTTGGTTCGGCTGTTTCGCCGCCCGTTTGGATGATGTTGCCAATTATATTCCTGCTCGTCTGACAGCCTTTCTGATGGTGCTGGTTTCCGGTCGTCTTTCCTTGTTTGCTTTTGTGGGCAGATATGGCAGCCAGCATGCCAGTCCCAATTCCGGTTATCCGGAAGCCGCCCTTGCCGGTATTCTGGACTGCCGTTTCGGAGGTCCGCACAACTATTTCGGCGAGGAGGTATGGAAACCTTATATCGGTTCTAATGAACGGCCTCTGAAGACGGAAGATATGCGTGTGGCTGTCCGCATCAACCGGCGTGTGGAGTGGTGGATGGTGGTTGCCGTAATAGTGACATCGACCTTGGCTTCCTTTTGTTTTTAAAATGTTGTTATTTTAACTGATTCTTTGTCCGTTCCAAAAAGATATAATATCTTTGCAAGACCGCGTTGCATTAAAAATGTAACTTTTAAAGCAGACAAAGTCTTATAAATGAGGATAAAGCAACTATATATATTCCTTTTCTTTATTTGGTTCGGGAGCACAATAATTGCATCGGCAACAGATAAAGCGGATTCTTGGACTAAAGAAAAGGAAAGTATAGTCCATGAGGTCATCTCCACTTTTCACAACAGCCTCGGTTTCGACTATCTGACCCGGGAGGAGTGTGACTCGCTGAATGCCGACGGCCTTTTGTCCCAATTGGATGAATCCCAGCGCTACTACACCTATTTCGAACTGGAAAGAATACTTATAAAATCCTCCCTTTTCCGTGGAGAAATCCGTATGGCCATTGCCCAGAGCGACCAGATGTACTCCAAAGCCCGCGCGCTTGCCTACCCCTTCGGCAATGCCCTTGCGCTGAATGCCATGGGAGAGGTGTACAGCTATACCGGTAGGCTCCGGGAAGCCGGTGCCGCTTACGAAGAGTCTTTGAGACTGCTGGATGGGATGGACGGGGAGGATGTGCATATCCGTATGCTACTGGTGGAACTGATAGATTATAACCTGCGCATACGGAATGTAAACGGTGCCTCGCGTTATCTTGCACGTCTGACCTTCTATCCGGAAGACCGGCTTTCTCCGCTGGAGCTGGCCATGCGTCACATCTCCAATGCTTCCTGCCAATTATTCAAGGGTGACTTGAAAGCTGCCAGCCATTGTCTGGTACAGATAGGCCAGCTTGAAACGCAACTGATTCCGGAGATACAGCAATACCTTCTGATTATAGATGCCCGTTATCTGGTGGCCACCGGAGAGCATGAGGCAGCCTTGACCGCCTACAATGATTTCCTTCAAACCGAATATGCCCGGATAAACCATAACATCTACAAGGAAGCTCTGCTCGAAAAAGCGGATTTACTGGTGAAGATGGGAAACAAGGAAGAAGCCTACGGACAGTACGGCAAGGTCTTTTCGTATATCAAGACTTCGTTCGAGAAGAACTATCCCAAGGAGATAGACCGGCTCTGTACCCGTTTCCAGGCCGACCAACTGGCCTACCAGAACGAACGCGACCGCATTGTATCCATGCGTTTCTATCTGGCAGGCATCATTGTGTCCGTACTGTTTCTGATATTCCTCCTGGTGCTGGGCTGGAAGAAGATATTCCGTTTGAAGCATTCCCAAATGCGGCAGGAGGCGATGAAGGAGAAAGCGGTGCAAGCCATACAACGGAAGAATATGTTTCTTTCGAACATGAGCCATGAGGTACGTACGCCGCTGAATGCCATTGTCGGATTCTCGGCGGTACTGACGGATGAGGACGAGTCGTTCGATGACGAATCGCGCCGGGAATTCTCCGAAATTATCAAGGTGAATTCCTTTCAGTTGCTGAAACTTATCAATGACATTCTGGATTTCTCGGATTTCGAGAATGACAATATAACCTTCAACATCCGCACGCATGATGCCGTGAAGTTGTGTAATGAGGTCGTGGAGACCGTGATGGCCTCGCGCAAGCTGGAGGTTGAAATGCGTTTTGACACGGATTTGTCCGTCCTGATGCTGGATACGGACGATGCGCGCCTCCGCCAAGTCTTGATAAACCTGCTGGTGAATGCCACCAAGTTTACGGAACAAGGCTCCATCGTGCTGGAACTGAAGATGGTTGATGCCGGTACGGCACTTTTCTCCGTGACGGATACCGGATGCGGCATTCCACCGGAGAAGCAGCACTTGATTTTTGAACGCTTTGAAAAGCTGAATGATTTTGTGCAGGGAAGCGGACTGGGCCTTTCCATCTGCCAACTGATTGTGAAATATATGAACGGCAAGCTGTGGGTGGACAGTGGGTACACCCGTGGCGCGCGTTTCTGTTTTACGCATCCTTTGAAGTATAATCCCGCATTACACGGAGGAACGGCGCAATGAAACGAATACTGATTCTCATCCATGTTTTGTTTTGCGGATATATCTGTCCGCTGCTGGCAGAAGACACGGGGGCTGTCCGGTATCAGGACAGCATCCTGAAGGTTGCCGATACCCTGCCGGCCACCCTTGTCCGGCTGACGTATCTCCGTGACATGGCCTACAAGCACCAGTATGCTCCCTATAACATGACTTTTTCCACCCGTCTGTACGAGGAGGCGCGGCGGCAGAAGAACGCTTTCTATGAGAATATGGGCGCTTACTATCTGGCGGCATGTTATGACAAGAAACACGACCCGGACAGTCTGTCGTATTGGGTGGATGTGCTGAAGGATTTTGTCTCCCAGGTAGGCACTTACGATTATTATCTGGAGCAGAAGGCTGCCATCAGCCGCGCCCTGGCTTCCAAGAGACAGATAGAGAAAGCGGTGTATGTGGCTAAGGAGACGTTGGAGGAATCAAAACTCCACCATAGCAATAACGGGATGATAGCGGCGTATAACAGTCTGGGATGTGCCTACGGAGTGTCCAGCCGCCCGAATGAGGCACTGGACTCTTTCTTGGAGGCTTACCGGAATTTCTCTCCCCAGACAAAGGCCAGCTTGAAGGTGGATATACTGTCGCGTATTGCCCAGGTATACGGCAATGGCGGTAAAGACAGCCTGAAGCTGCCCTATTTGCATGAAATGGACACGACGTTGCAGACGGTTATTTCCAAAGAACCCGAGACAAGGAAGAACTGGAGCAATTTCGAGATTGACTGCGAAGTGAAGTATATCCTGCACTACATGAACCGGAAGAACTTTACAGTGGCGCACGAGCATATCGAGAAAGTAAAAAAACTGCTTGAACCGCATGTAGATCCCGTCTTTTGGCTGAATGTCCAGTTGATACAGCTTCAATATTATGCCAAGACCGATGAGTATGACAAAAGCATCGCATTGATAGACGAGGTGACCCCTACGGTACTGAACAACTACGTCTCCACCTTTGCCACTTTGATAAACTACAAGGCGAGTACGCAATATGACAAGGGGGACATTGACGGGGCCATCGAGACCCGGCGCTACCTCATACGCAAGCAGGATTCGCTGAACAACGCCTTCTCGGCCAACCAGTTGAAGCAGGTGAAGGAGATTTACCACATTGACGAGCTGTTGTTGGAGAAGCAGAAAATTCAGGACATGAATTACCGCATAGGATTTATATTCCTGGGCGTCTGCCTGCTGCTGATGCTGCTTTTCTACTTGTATACGCGCTATGTCTCCGGAAAGATTGCTGTCGTAGAGAAGAAGACGGCTGAAGCCGCTTTGCAGGCAGAGACGGACAACATCGCGAAGGAACGTCTGAAATCGGAAATCAGCCATGATATACGTACTCCGCTGAATGTGGTGGTGGGCTTTGCCGAATTGCTGACCGGAAAGGAGGAGCTGGATAAGGAGACTAAGAGGGAATACGGGCAGATGATTCAGACCAATGCGGAAAGTCTGCTGAATTATGTCAACAGCATTCTGGAATTGTCCCGCTTGGAGTCCGGCAAGATTCAGTATGAGGACGAGGAGTGTGACATTATTCAGTTGTGCAGTGAGGTGCTGGATAAAGTGAACGGCCGTGAGGAGAGCACTGTGTCTGTCAGCCTGCAGACCGACCTCAAAGAACAGCTTGCGAGGACAGACCGAAGGTGGTTCGATACATTGCTTGTCAGCATGCTGACTCCGTCAGAGAATGACACTGCCCGTTATGAGGCGATTATCCGCATCAGACGGGACCGCACTAGGTCGGCCCTCTATTTCGACGTGGTCAACGCCCCGTTTGCAAAGGTACATTTTGAGAATAAAACGAGCTTGATTCGCCATGAAATCAATGCCCATTTTATTCATTATTTTGGAGGTATCTACAAGGTGCAAACCGAAGCGGAGGAAGGCCCTACTATTTCGTTCACTATTCCTTGTCGAGATTGATGCGGACGATGCCGCCGTAGGGCGTCAATGCGTCGAAGGCTTCTTCGGCTTTAAGGATTCCGGCATAGAGTTGTGCGCAGATTAATACGCCTCCGTGTGCGAAGATGGCAACGCGTGTATAGGGCTTCTTCTTTAATTCGTCCAAAAACTGGCTGACACGCCGGTATTGCATGGTAAAAGATTCTCCACCGGTAGCTGCCACGTTCATGTAGTCGGCATACCATTCCTGCAGGCGTGGGTCCTCATTCTGCTCGAACGGCTTCATCTCCCAGTCGCCAAAATTGATTTCCATAATCCGTTTGTCCCGTTCTGCATCGGGATAGCCGCAATAGGTGGCGAGGCGCACGCAGCGGGTTAGGGGACTGGTGTAGACGTGATCGAACGGAAGGTATGTCTTCAGGTTTTCTGCTGTTACGGCGGCTTCCGCTTCAAACGTAGGTTTCAGGGGAACATCGGTCTGTCCGTAGCATACGCCCGGAGGGACATCTACCGAAGTGTGTCGAATGAGTATTACTTCCATCTTTAATTTTCAGTTGTTAATTTATAATTAGAATAAGGCTTCCCAAGTAGAAGGACAGTTCGCATAGCAGGAAAGTGGCCCCGCAGCAGTCACCCGTATATCCTTGTAGGCGCCGCTTCATCAATCGGTAGAGCAGGAAGAAGGTGAGCAGTGGGAAGAGGGTGGCAATCCACAGCTTTATAGGCAGCAGCAGTACGAAAGGAAGCAGACCGCAAAGAAATCCGGCCAGTAACTCGTGCCAGCTCATGCGGTTGTAGACGGTCTTGCTTTTGCTGTCTTCCTCTTTCCGGGCATAGGGCAGGTAGTTGACAATCTGGGAGGCACAGAACTTGGACCAGCAGTCACCGCTGAGCACAAGGATGCAGAGAAGTCCCAGTGGCAGGTGATGAAGTTGGAGCAACAGCAGGAAATAGCATATCAATCCGATGACACCGTAGCTTCCGATGTGGGAATCCTTCATGATGGCAAGTGTTCGTTCGCGGGTGGTGCCGCCGCCAAAGCCGTCGAGGAAGTCCGCCAGCCCGTCTTCGTGCAGGCAACCGGTGACAAGCAGGCGTGCGATGAGGGCAAGAATCCATGCCAATGACACCGGCATAATCTGTCCGGCAAGCCACAGCACTGCCGCCATCACGCCTCCCGTCAGCCAGCCTACAAGCGGCCAATAGGGAACCACATGCTTGAAACACTCTGCCGGTACTTCCTTGATTTTCCAGAAGGGCAGTCGGGTGAGCATTATGAATGCAGCCAAGACATTGTTCATGTTAAAAGTATTTAGTGATGGAGGCATGTGCAAAGTTATCCATTTCATTGAGCATCCGCACGGCCGAGTCGACAATAGGATATGCACAGATGGCCCCTGTTCCTTCTCCCAAACGCAGCCCCAGATTCAGCAGCGGACGGGCATGCAGGGCGTCGAGCACCAGTTTGTGGCCCGACTCGTCTCCGCAGTGTCCGAAGATGGCGTAATCCGTCACTTCCGGGTAGAGCCTGGCGGCGGCAAGCAGGCAGTTGGTCATGATGAATCCGTCAACAAGGATAATCATCCTCAGCTCGGCAGCTTGCAGCATGGCGCCTATGGCCATCACCATTTCCAGTCCGCCAAAGTAGCGGATGATGTCCCGGGGAGAGCCGTCGCCCTTGTAGTTCTCCATAGACTGTTTCAGCACTTCGTATTTGTGGCGGATGCCCGCGCTGTCGAGTCCGCTACCTGCGCCGACACATTGTTCTAGAGGAATACCGGTAAAGCAGGTCATCCACAGGGAGGATGAAGAGGTGTTTCCGATACCCATTTCACCGAAGCTGAGGACATTGCTGCCTTCTTCATGGCATTGGCGCACCACCTCGGCACCCCGTTCCAGGCACATCTCCATTTCCTCTTCCGTCATGGCTGCCTCGTGCAGATAACTCCGGGTGCTTTTACGTACTTTCATATTGATGATGCCTTTCTCGTAGGGGAGGTCGTAGTCTACTCCTGCATCTACTATTTTCAGGGTAAAGCCGTGCTGCCGGCAGAGAAAATTGACACCTGCCCCTCCATGAAGGAAGTTGCTGATTTGCTGCCAGGTGATTTCCTTTGGAGACAGACTGACACCTTCTTCTACAATGCCGTGGTCGGCGGCGAAGATAATGTTTTGCGGATGTTTCAAGGTGGGGGATAATGTCTGTTGTATGAGTCCGATTTGGAGTGCCAGTTCTTCTAAAATGCCCAATGAGCCTTTGGGTTTGGTCAGGTTGTTGATTTTGTCAATCAATGCGGGACGGATTGACTCGTCCGGACGGGTGATATGAAATGTTTTCATCAGTCTGTTGAATTTTAATTGTTTGTTGTTTTATGAATGAGTGTTTTTTACGGTAAGTGGGATGCCGGATACCATCAGTATCACTTCGTCGGCACGGGCGGCTACATATTGGTTCATCCAGCCTTGCATGTCCGTGAACTTTCGTTGCAGTTCGTTCTCGGAAGTTCCTCCCATACCTATTTCATTGGTTACAAAGATGAAGGTTGCGTCTTGTGCCGTGAAGCGGTCGAACTCTGCCTTTACTGCGGCAAGTGCCCGGTCGGTATCAGACTCGAGGTCGAAGAAGAAATTGGTACACCACAGGGTGATGCAGTCTATCAGGACAACCCGTCCCTCCAGCCGGTGGCGGCTGAGTTCTTTCTGCTCTTCGATGTTTGTCCATTCCGGTCCCCGGCGTTCCTGATGTCGGATTACCCTCTGGCGGAATTCTTCGTCCCAAATGCGTGCTGTGGCAAGATAAACGGGAGTGGGAGAGAGCTCGAGTGCCAGCTTTTCCGCATAGGTGCTTTTGCCGGAACGTGCTCCTCCGGTGATGAGTATGATTCGTTTCATTGGTATTTAGTCTGTATTTTGAAAGAATATCTTTGTTTTCCCGAGCAAAAATAGGAAATATTTGACGAAACGTTTGTTTTTTTAGGAAGGAATTTATTAACTTTGCCACCGTTTTTAAGGCATGACCTTGGAAATGTTTATGCGGCAGTAGCTCAGTTGGTAGAGCATCAGCTTCCCAAGCTGAGGGTCACGAGTTCGAGTCTCGCTTGCCGCTCTTTATAAAAGGCTGAATACTTAGTTATTCAGTCTTTTTCTTTTTTAAGAACATTCATTCTCAGGTATTAATAATTCTTCTAAACTATTTTTTAAGCTGCACTTATATTGTTTTTCCCCTTTTTCTGTTTTTCTTATTGTTTGTTCGCATATGTAATATAGCCGAAATATATATTACATCGTGAATAGTAAATTTGCAAAAATGCAACACTTTAAAAGTTAATAAATATAAAAGAAGTGATAATATATTCTTTATATGTTGCTTTTATTAAAAATTATCCATTTATTTGTCTGACAAATAATACTAATAGGACTAATAATAACACGATTTAATATATGGAAAACTTAAAAATTGATGGGCAGTCGATTACTTTGGTAGACCAAGTGGAAGACAAGTTATTGAATTATTTCAGAAGTCAGGACTTGAAAGTGGGTGATTCTATCCCTAACGAAATTGAGTTGTCGTCAGCGTTGGGGGTAGCTCGTAGTGTTCTTCGGGAAGCTCTTAGCCGTCTGAAAATGATGGGAATGATTGAAAGCCGTACACGTCGTGGAATGATATTAACTGAGCCTTTCATCTTAGGGGGAATGAAGAGAGTGGTTGATCCCCGTATTATGAGCCAGGAATCACTTCTCGATCTTTTGGGATTTAGGGTTGCCTTGGAGATAGGAATCAGTAGTGACATATTTCATAATATTAAAGAGCAGGATATTATGGAACTGGAAGAGATTGTTAATGCAGGCGTTGCATTGGGGAACAACGAATATGCCAATCTCAGCGAATATACTTTCCATTCAAAACTATACGAAATAACGGGGAATAAGACGATTGTACAGTTCCAAAGCATCATTCATCCGGTTATGAACTTTGTAAAAACCAATTTGAGGGAACGGGTGGAAGCCATAAATATAGAATTGGAGAAAAAGGGAAAGATTGTAACTCACACCGATTTATTGAACTTTATCAAGAATAAGGATGAAATGGGCTACAGAAATGCTATCGAGCAACACTTTTATGTCTATAAGAAGCTGATTTATGATAGGGCAGTGTTAGGAGAACAGAATAAGGGTCAATCACAATAAAAATATGACAAATGACACGGATTGTAAATAATTGTGTTGCATTGGTATGCCTTTGTTTGTTTTGGGGGCAAAGCCTAAGAGCTGCAGATGCTTCTCATTCTGAGCAGATAAAGTGGGGCAACGAGAGTGTTTTTAATGAGGACCACAACACTTTGGGGCTCTTTTCCGGAGTACTTGGCGGACAAATTGTATTGGCAGGCGGCACTTCCGACGATTATAGCCGATGGGGAAGAAATGCGGTATGCCTTTCTGAAAATGCCGGATTCGCTTTGTATGAAGATGTGTTGTCCAAGCCGTTGGCTTATGGCGCTTCCATAACACTCTCTGACGGTATCTTGTGTATTGGAGGGCGTGATTCTTCCCAATGCTACGAAGATGTATTTTTTGTCACAATGCAGCAGGGCAAACTGAATGTTTCGGAAGATTGGCCGCCACTTCCTTTTCCGTTGTCTAACGCGGCAGGAGCACTACTGGACAATAAGGTATATTTGTTTGGAGGCAGGAAGTCGGTAAGTCCGTCCAGGTTATCGGATTCTTTTTTTGTGCTGGACTTGTCGAACAAGTCCAGAGGATGGAAAGAACTACCGGGCTATCCGGGATGCGTCCGGGAAGATGCAATTCTCGTGGTACAGAACAACGGCGTTTCCCCTTGTCTGTATTTATTGGGTGGACAGACGGAAACGGAAGAAGGGTTGTCTTCTTGCTTGACTGATGGATATGTCTATAACCCCCAATTGGGTAAATGGAGTTCATTAGGTTCGGATTTTCCGAAAGGAATATGTGCTGCTGTCGCCAGCGGAGCCAACCATATACTTCTTTTTCAGAAAGAGCCGGAAGATACACAGCATCTTAAAAAAGAGAATGCTTTATGGAAATACCATACAATTACGCAGACTCTTGTCAAGTCTGAATGTATTCCAGGTACCTATGACACCATGCAAGTCTTGCAAAGAAACCGTTCCTTCGTTATACTCGGTAGCAATGCCAGTTCCGGAACGAATAGACTGTACAGCCTTCAAGGGGATATTGTTCCTTTGGAAAAGGGGTTGGGACTTGTCAATATCCTTGTGATTATCGGTTATTTTGCCGTATTGGCCGGAATTGGAATTTACTTTTCACGGCGCCAGAAAAGTACGAATGACTATTTCAAGGGTGGAGGACGCATTCCGTGGTGGGCTGCCGGGCTGAGTCTTTTCGGAACCGCGTTGAGTGCCATCACCTTCATGGCTATACCCTCCAAGGCATATGCCACTAACTGGAGTTATGTGTTGTTCAATACCGGTATTGTGTTTGTTGCCCCCGTCATTGTTTATGTCTTTATTCCTTTTTTCCGGAGATTGAATATAACGACTGCCTATGAATATCTGGAGATACGTTTCAATGTCTTTATCCGGGTTATTTGCAGTCTGGCCTTTATTATTTTCCAGGTAGGGCGTATGGGCGTTGTGCTTTTTCTGCCCTCCATTGCTTTGAATGTGGTGACTGGATTGGATATATTCCTATGTATCGGTATTATGGGAGTCTGTAGTATTCTATATACAATGATAGGGGGAATAGAGGCGGTTGTATGGACAGATGCCATTCAAGTAATTATACTGTTGGGAGGAGCGATATTTGCAGTGATATACATCTCGTGTTCTCTTCCCGGCGGATTGGGTGAAACGATTGATATTGCCGTGGCAAACGGTAAGTTCGATTTGGGAGCGACGAACTTTGACTTGAAGGATGCTACGATGTGGACCGTCATTATTGCCGCATGTTTTACCCATCTTACCACCTATGGGACGGACCAAAGTATGGTGCAGCGCTATCTCACTACCTCTTCGATGAAAGAGGCACGGAAGAGTGTATGGACCAATGCGATATTGACTGTTCCCGCCACACTGATTTTCTTCTTTATAGGCACTGCGCTTTATGCCTATTACAAAGTGTATCCTGAGAATCTGAGTATCAGTATTCCTAACGGCGATGCCATTTTTCCGTGGTATATTTTTACCCAATTGCCGGTCGGTATTGTAGGGCTGCTTATTTCGGGCATCTTCGCAGCGGCAATGTCCACTTTGAGCGGCAGTATGAATTCGGCAGCCACAGCTTATATAGTAGACATTTATTCACGTTTCTTTCATAAGGGAGAGGGTGGCAATGAATTGCATGCGGCACGTATGGCAACTTGTGTGATAGGAATCATTAGTCTATCTTTTGCTTTTCTTATGGCAACATGGAATATCGCTTCATTGTGGGACGAATTTAACAAAATACTCGGGCTCATATTGGGCAGTATGGGAGGACTGTTCATGTTGGGCATGCTTACCAAACGCGCCAATTCCGGAGGAGCAATCATTGGTATAGTCGCAAGTATCATCGTACAATTGTTTGTTGCCAGATTCCAGACGTTCCATTTGCTTTTGTACACGGCATCCGGCTTTATCTCATGTTTTGTCATAGGTTATCTGGCAAGCTTGTTCTTTAAGAAAAAATAGGTTTGAACCTATCATTAATTATAATATAATTTTATTTATGAACAAACGACTTTTAACAGGATTAATCGCTGCACCATTTACGCCAATGCACGAAGATGGTTCCTTAAATTTGCAGGTGATCGGGCCGTATGCAGAGTTTCTGATGCAAAAGAAATGTGTGACGGGAGTGTTTATTTGTGGCACGACGGGAGAATCCGTTTCTCTGACAACAGAAGAACGAAAGGCTGTTGCGGAAAAATGGATGGAGGCAGTCAAGGGAAAACTGAAAGTGATAGTGCATGTAGGTGGCATGTCGCAGGTTCAGTGTGCCGAGCTGGCAGCCCATGCGCAAGCTATTGGAGCTGATATGATAGCAGCCATGGCGCCCTGCTTTTTCAAGCCCGGTTCTGTAGATGAGCTGATAGGTTTTTTCAAGCCGATAGCTGCATCGGCTTCCCGCTTGCCGTTTTATTACTATAACATGCCGTCCATAACCGGGGTTTCCTTGCCGGTACACAAGTTCCTTATAGAGGGCAAGAAGCAAATTCCCAATCTGGTGGGAGTCAAGTTTACTCATAACAACCTGATGGAGATGCAGCAGTGCATTCATGCGGACGGTGGGGCGTTCGAAGTCTTGCACGGTTTTGATGAGATACTGATTACCGGATTGTCGGTTGGAGCTAAGGCTGCCGTAGGCAGTACCTACAACTATGTTCCGGGTATATACAAAGCTGTGATGGAAGCCATGGAAAAGGGAGACCTTGAAACAGCCCGTGAAATGCAATGGAAATCTGTTGAAATCATTGATGTGCTGATAAAGCATGGGGGAGGAGTCAGAGCTGGTAAGATATTCATGAAACTGGCAGGAATAGACTGTGGACCATGTCGATTGCCGATAGCTCCTTGTTCTGAAGAAGAGCTGGAGGAGACAAGAAACGAATTGAAAAATACGGAATTCTTCAAATACATTAATTAACTAAAAACGATTGCCTATGGAGATATTGCAACAATACATCCAATGAAAAAACTCATTGGCCAACTTAAGTTTGACCCCCGAAAAGGGAGGGGAAACGAGTATTGGCACTTCCCGTTTCCCCTTAAATAAATTACTGAAACAATTTATTATTAAAATCGTAACAAAGATGAGAAAAATATTTCATTTTCACCTCATAACTTTTCTACTATTTTGCCCATTTTTGCTTTGGGCACAAGAATTTAACCTATCAGGTGTAGTAGTGGACAATACTGGTGAAACTCTTCCAGGAGTTTCCATCGCTGTGAAGGGTACGACTCGAGGAGTTATTACGGATATGAATGGCGCTTTCCAGCTGAAAGTAAGCAAGGGGGAAACTCTTGTATTTTCCTATGTGGGCTATGATGAACAGCAAATCCTGATTACTAATCAAAAGATTCTTAACATCCGAATGGAACCGACCACCATGGGGCTGGATGAAGTGGTGGTTGTAGGTTATGGTACCCAATCCAAGCGTACCGTAACATCCGCCATCAGCAAGGTGGATGGAGAAACATTGAAGGCAACTCCTATCAATACTGTGGGAGAAGGGCTGAAGGGTAAAATTGCGGGTGTACGCGTGTACAATGAGAACAATACTCCGGGTGCAGAGGCTACGTTCTTGATTCGTGGTGGTTCATCTATCAGTCAGAGTAATTCTCCTCTTATATTAGTTGATGGCGTAGAGCGCAGTACAGCGGGTATCAATCCCAATGACATCGAATCTATCGAAGTCTTGAAGGATGCCGCTTCTTCTGCTATTTATGGTTCGCGTGCATCGAATGGAGTTGTCCTGATTACGACAAGAAAAGGAAAAAGCGGTGCTCCTCGAGTGACGTTTGAGGCTTCCTTTGCAAACGAGAATGTGGAGCGGATGATTGAGTATCTGGATGCTACCCAAGCTGTTACTATCATGCGCGATCGTTGGGCTTCCGGACCCAGTCCGGAAAAGTTATACCTTGACGGATATGCTTATAGTTCCGGCAATACGGATGCTTCCAAGTTTTCTACCCGTTACCTGAGGGATGGAGAGAGCATTCCGGCAGGATGGAAGTCTGTGGCTGATCCGTTGGATCCCAGTAAGACTTTGATTTTTGAAGATAATGATTGGGCCAGTACTTGTTTCAAGAATGCTCTTTGGCAAAATTATTATGTGGGGATAGAAGGAGGTACGGAGAAATTGAGCTATGTGGGCAGTATTGGCTATATGAAAGATTCCGGTGTAGGTGTAGGCACGGCATTCGACCGTTTCAATGCCCGTACTAATGTAACTGCCAAAATCAGAGAGAACTTGACTTTCAGTAGCAACATAGATTACAGCCAGACGAATAGCGAAGAGTATGCCAGTCAGTATCAGGTGATTTCCCGTGGACTGATGACCCCGGCTGTTCAACGTAAATATTGGGTGTCTGACAATGAATGGTACGGAACCCCGACGCCAGGTCCAAACTCTTCGTCTCCGAATCCGAGCTTCTACTCGTATTTTAATGATAACAATCAGCGTACCAACCGTTTGGGGTTAGTCGGCTCTCTTGATTGGGAAGTTTTGAAAGGATGGCATGCTGTGGGCACCGCTTCTTTGTTTACGCAAAACAGCCATGGAGATACATTCATGCGTGCCAACCCGATGAATGGAACGCGGAAGGCGACTACCAACATGACGGATGAGCAACGGAAGAAACTGGAATTCTACACCAGCTATACAAGAACGTTTGCCGATAAACACAGCATCAGTGCGATGGTAGGATATTCCTATCAGCAATATTTGTACAAGTATGTGTATGCTGCCACTACCGGACACAGCTCCGACAAGATACCGACATTGAACGGAGGTTCTGTTTATTCCGATGCAACGTCGACCAAGCAGGAAGATGTGAATATCGGTTATTTCGGCCGATTGAACTATGATTATCTGAAAAGATATATGTTGACTGCTACTTTCCGTGAGGACGGCTCTTCCCGTTTTGCCAAAGGCAACCAATGGGGATTCTTCCCCGGATTGTCTGTCGGATGGGTTATGAGTGATGAGCCTTTTATGCAGAATATCGGTTTTATAAGTAATTTGAAGTGGCGTGGCAGTTATGGGCAGACCGGTAACAACTCCATCGGCTATTACGATGCATTAGGATTGTATGCCATTACCACCAGTTACGATCAAAGTGCTGCGACCGTTTCTTCGGCCATGCCTAACAAGGCTCTTGAATGGGAGACTTCCACACAATTGGATTTAGGTTTTGATTTAGGCTTGTTCAAGAACCGCATCATTCTGGGTATCGATTACTTTAATAAGATTACGGATAACCTGATTACTTCCAAAGTATTACCCAATACGTCGGGATACGGTTCCATCCTTACCAATCTTGGAAAAGTACGTTTCCGTGGTTTCGATGCTGAAATAACAACACGTAACATTGTCAAGAAGGATTTCACGTGGGAATCTAAATTCACCATTACTTACGTAAAGAACAAGGTGCTTAAACTGCCCGAAAACGGACGGGACAAGAACCGCCAGGGAGGATACTCTGTAAAAATGCAGGATGGCACGACCAAAGAATTCGGAGGTGTTGCCGAGGGTGAACCGTTGGGGCGTTTCTATGGATATAAGAAAGACTTTATCATTACAACTCCCGAGCAGGCTGCCAATGCCCGTTATGACACCTCATCCAAAGGTTGGGACTGGACCACGAAACAGAAACTGGGTGTCGGAAAAAAGACTATTGGAGACTATGAGTGGAAAGACCTGAACGGAGACAATATCATCAACAGCAATGATATGTTCCTGCTGGGAAATACGATTCCCCATACCACCGGAGGTTTGAACAATACTTTCACTTACAAGGGCTTCACTTTGAATGTCTATCTTGATTTTGCTTTGGGGCACTCCATTTCCAATGGTTATCTGCAACGCCAGATGTGTAATTTCATGAATGGAAACACCAGCCTGCCTGCTGAAATCCTAAAATGCTGGAATGTGGGGGATGACCCGAGTAAGGCCAAGTATGCCCGTTTCTCAGGCAATGACTCCGATGAGTTGAATAAGAATTTCCGGGACAACTCCGATGTTTTCACCCAGAAAGCCGATTATCTCTGTATCCGTGAAATCTCTCTGCAATATGCTCTGCCTCAGGCATTGCTGGCAAAGATCGGTCTGAAAGGGCTGGTATTGACCCTGGCCGGAAACAATCTGCATTATTTTACGGAAGTAATAGGCCTTTCGCCCGAAGTAGGTGCATCAAGCACTTATTCCGGCAGTTTCAATACCTATCCGCCTATCCGTAAGTTCTCTATCGGATGTAAAGTTACTTTGTGATAAAAGAAGTTTAATACGAAAAATAAGAATTATGAAAATAAAAATATTATCCGGCATTCTTCTTATAAGTGGGGTCTCGTTTTTTACATCATGTCATGGAGACCTGAATGTGATACAGCCCAGCCAGTTCACCAGCCTATCCATGTGGACAGAGGAGAGCGACGCTACGAGTGCGGTAAATGGAGCATATACCCAATTCCGTTCCGCCTTTTCCGATTTGCTCAACATCTATGGAGAGATGCGCTCAAACTGGTATGAGAGTGGGGCGGTAAATGATGCGTTTTTTAATAGAGTGGGTACAAACGTATTGCTGAGCGGTGATGCAGGTACAAATTGGAGTAGCATATATACTACCATTAATAGTGCAAATTTGATTCTGAAGCATACTCCGGAAATCTCTTTCACCAATGAAGCTACACGCAGTGAAGTGATGGCCAATGCCTATTTCCTACGGGCATATTGCTACTTTACTCTGGTGCGGGTATTCGGTGACTGTCCGCTACTGACTTCCGGCTTTGAGTCAGAAAAGCAGGAGGACATGTATCCCAGCCGTACGGCGGCCTCTGAAGTATATGCTCAGGTCGAAACCGATATAGAAGAAGCTTTAAGGTTGATGCCCGCTTCTTCCAAGCTTCTCCATAAGGCATCTCCGGCAGCCATCAACATGTTGCGTACTGAATATTACTTGTGGAAGGCAAAGCGTCTGGGAGGAGGGAATGCGGCTCTGAGTACGGCGCAGTCTTCTGTTGATGCGGTATTGAAAGCCGGATATGCACTTCTTCCCACATTTGCCGATATTTTCAATTTAAACAACGAAGCCAATTCTGAGCTTATCTGGACATTGCCCTATATCGTCAATGAAAATGTGACTCCGGGAACATCCCCCAACTTTTTCGCCTATTATCTGGCACCTAACGGTGACAGAACCCGGCTGAGGGAAGCCGGATATACCGAGGATGAGGTTCCTGCCGGTTCCCATGCCCAGTATGTTGTGCCCACGCAAGCCTATTGCGATTTCCTGGCTGAGGATGCACGTGACACGCGTACGGATGTTTCAGTACGGGTATTCGAGGATAAGTTCCTGACGGAAGAAGTACAGATTAAAAGGATGGTTGTGAAGTTCAAAGGCTCCTTTGCCAATGATACGCGTAGTTTTGACAGTGATGTCCCCGTCTATCGTTTGGCCGAAGCCTATCTTTTGAAAGCTGAAGTGGAAAATGCCTTGGGAAATACGGATGCCGCTTTGCAGAATCTGAATGTAGTGGCCAAGCGTGCTTATGGGGTAGACAACTACTACACGGCAAGGACTCAGGATGCCATAGACAATGCCATTATCAGCGAAATACTGAAAGAGTTTGTCGCAGAATCAAAAGCATGGTGGGCATACCTTCGCTTTAATAAGGAATTCGAGCTTATTGAGACCTTGAAGGGGCGTGAAGGGGAGAAGAATGTTACCTTGTGGCCTATTGCTCCTGCTTGTCTCAATACTAATCCGAATATAACACAAACGGAAGGTTACAAATAAATATTGGGATGATATGAGATATAAGACTATACTTTTACTGGTCTTGTCTGCTTGGGGCATCATGGCATGCCAAAATTATACGGATAAGATAGCGGTGGAGATTCGGCAACCGGTATATCCGGTGTTGACATTGAAGGAGCATAATCCGGTATTGTGTCTGCGTCTGATTAGGAACAGCGGCGTGGCATATCAGTTGGAAAAGATAAATTTCACTTTGGATGGAACTGTCCGTTCCGGTGATGTCGTTTCCGCTTCGCTGTTCTTGGATGAGAATTGTGGGCAGGTTTGTGCAAGTGCCAAACCGGTGAACAAACAATTGAGTTTTAAGGTAGGCCGGCAGATAGAGGAAGATACACTGACATGCTGGGTGACACTCCGACTGAGGGATGATGCGGCGCAGGCTACAAGCAAGATTGAAATCTCATGCAGCAGTGTCCAGACAGACTTGGGGCTGGTGGGCATCCGCCAGTTGCCCGCAGTAAAGCCGCTCCGTATAGGAGTGGCCCTGCGGCAGCCGGGTCAGGACGGGGTACACACTTCCCGCATTCCCGGATTGGTGACTTCGACGAAAGGTACCTTGCTGGCCTTGTATGATGCACGCAATGAAAGAGATGACGATTTGCAGGGCGACATTGATATTGCCATCAATCGCAGTGAAGATGGAGGGCGGACTTGGCAACCCATGCAGACTGTTCTGGATATGAAAGAATGGGGCGGGCTACCTCAGAAATATAATGGAGTGAGTGATGGTTGCATCTTGTCGGATGATTTCACCGGAGACCTCTATGTCATAGGGTTATGGATGCACGGAGTCTTGGACCCCAAGACGGGCAAATGGATAGAGAATCTTACCGATACCTCGACCGTATGGAACCACCAGTGGCGTGCGCACGGTTCTCAGCCGGGATATGGTGTCAAACAAAGTTCTCAATTCCTGATTAGTAAGAGTACCGACGACGGACTTACCTGGAGTGAGCCGCGTAACATTACCCGCCAAGTAAAAAAGGAAAAATGGTGGCTGCTTGCTCCCGGACCGGGTCGTGGCATCACAATGGAAGACGGTACATTGGTATTTCCGGTAGAGGGGCGGAACGAAGACGGGCTTCAGTTCTCTACAATCATGTGGAGTAAAGACAAGGGCGAAAACTGGACCGTAGGCGAACCGGCCTACTACAATACCAACGAATGTCAGGTGGTAGAACTTTCAGACCATTCCTTGATGTTGAACATGCGTGAGCGCAGCAACCGGGGACGTCAGGAAGGTAATGGGCGGGCCATTGCCGTCACTGCCGATTTGGGAAAAACGTGGACGGAACATCCCACGTCGCGCAGAGCTCTCATTGAACCGGCTTGCCAGGCATCCTTGCTGCGCCATGATTATATTGAAGACGGAGAAGAACGTCATGTATTACTCTTTGCCAATCCTAATTCAAAAGAGCGCCGTAACAACATTACCATTAAGGTGAGTTTCGATGACGGGCAAACTTGGCCCGAGGAGTATTGGATGTTGTTGGATGAAGGTAGGGGGGCGGGGTACTCTTGCATGACTTCCATTGACGAGCATACCATAGGTATCTTTTATGAGGGGAGCCAAGCCGACATTCAGTTCCAGGCTATCCCGCTGAAAGAATTATTGAAGAAATAAAAGTATAACACCTTAAAAAATAGACAAATATGAAACGCAGTGAAATCAATCAATATATCCGCGAAGCCAAAGCATTTATGACAAAGTATCACTTCATGCTGCCGCCATGGGTGGACTGGACTCCGGACGACTGGAAAAGCAAAGGACCGGAATGTAATGACATCCGGGAAAGAGCCATGGGCTGGGACCTGACCGACTTCGGCTGGGGCGATTTCCTGAAAATCGGCCTGACTCTGGTAACCCTCCGTAATGGAAGTCTGCAGAAGAAAGACAAACCCTATTGTGAAAAGATTATGTTTGTCCGCTGCGGACAAGTTACTCCCACCCATTTCCATTGGCTGAAAACGGAAGACATCATCAACCGGGGTGGAGGAATCCTCTGCATGCGTCTGTGGAAGGCCGACAAGGAAACTGAAATGCTGACTGAAGAACCGCTTGTCGTTTCCATCGACGGAGTCAGTACACGGGTAGCTCCCGGAGAAACGGTGCGTCTTGCTCCCGGACAAAGCATTTGTTATGAGCCTTATCTCTACCATACTTTCTGGGCCGAGGACGACCATTGTCTGGTAGGCGAAGTCTCTACAGTGAACGATGACATGAGAGACAACCGTTTCCTCACCCCCAAGGGGCGTTTCCCGCAGATAGAAGAGGATGTTCCGGCCGAACATCTGTTGTGCAACGAATATCCCGAAGTTTAGAAAGTATGAAAGATAAGACCAACCTGACGGGATTGAATCCCGATAATTTCCAGTCCGTAATCAACGGAAAGGATACCGGCCTTTATATACTGCGCAATGGCAGCGGTATGGAGATGTGCGTCACGAACTACGGGGCCATCGTCTTATCCATCATGGCTCCTGATAGTCATGGTAAGTTTGAAAATGTCGTCATAGGCTTCGATACGCTGGAAGAGGCCCGCAGGCAAAGCAAGGACTATTATATAGGAGCTACTATAGGCCCCGTAGCCGGACGCATATTGCACGGCGCTTTCCGTGTAGGAGAAAAAGATTATCACTTACAGCTTAACTCTGTTTCTAATACTCTGCACAGTGGTGATAACGGTTTTCACACGGTGGTGTGGGAAGCACAGCAACCGTGTGAAAACCAACTTCTCCTCCGGCATTTCCATGCCGATGGAGAAGCCGGTTTTCCGGGCAATGTTACGGTAAGGATGATGTATACCTTGACGGACGACAATGGGTTCCGTATAGATTATGAGGCGGAGACAGACCGCGACACCTTGTTCTGTCCCACCAATCATGCCTATTTTAACCTGGCGGGCATGGGAACTCCCACTACTTCCATTGAAGACCATCTGGTGAGGATAAACGCGGATTTCTACCTGCCTATCGACATGAATACGAACAATACCGGTGAAGTCAGGGCAGTGGGCGATACGCCTTTTGATTTCCGCGACTACCATTCCATAGGCGAACGCATCAACCGGAAAGACTTGCAGTTGCTCAACGGCCACGGTTATGACCACTGTTTTGTCTTGAAGAAACCTGCGCTGCATGAGCTCTCTTTCGCCGCCACCTGCATCAGTCCGTCCAGTGGGCGCAGAATGGATATCTATACCACAGAGCCGGGGCTTATCATGTACACCGGCAATTATTTGCCGGGCTTCACGGGCATGCATGGCACTGTGTATCCGCGTCGTAGCGCCGTCTGCTTTGAAACCCAGTGCTTTCCCGATACACCGAACAATCCGCATTTCCCCTCCATCGTATTACGTGAAGGAGACCTTTATAAACAGACATGTATTTATCAATTCAGTACGCAACCATGAAAAACAGAATCATTCTTTGTTTGGGATGCCTGCTGGCATTCCTCCAGCTCCGGGCACAAGTCAATACCAACCAGCAGCATTTGTGCAATCCTAATTCTTTTTCCATCGTCCTGCTGGGCGACCCGCAAAACTACGTGAAGTATGACTATAACCAGCCGGTTTTTGAGCTGATGACGGCGTGGACCGCTCATCATATAGACTCCCTCCGTGTAAAGGCGGTGCTTTGTACGGGCGACTTGGTAGACCAGAATGAATGTATTCTACCTCCCTTCCCGCGTTTCGGGAATCTTACGAGCCGGGAGCAGTGGACATTTGTGTCGCGGGCTTTCGGGCGGTTGGACAACAAGGTCCCTTATCTCATTTCTACCGGAAACCATGATTACGGCTACACCCGTTCGGAGAACTCGATGACCCGTTTCCCGGAATATTTCCCGATAGAGCGCAACAGCCAATGGAAAAAGACCATCGTGGCTGCAACCAATAATAGAAACGGCCTGCCTACGCTGGAAAATGCCGCAATGGAGATAACGGACGAGCATTGGGGGAGGATTTTGATTATTGCCGTTGAATTTGCCCCACGTGATGAGGTCTTGTCATGGGCAAGGGAACTGGTGGCTGCCCCACGCTTCAAAGACCACACAGTGATTCTCATCACCCATTCCTATCTTACCGGCTTCGACAGCAAGCGCATCACCAAAGAAGGCTATAAGATAACCCCGTCCAATACGGGCGAAGGCATCTGGCAGAAGCTGGTGCAACCTTCCGCCAACATCCGTCTTGTGCTGTGCGGACACTATGCCACTCCGAATGAACGGTTGGACTATACCACGGGATTCCGTACCGACAAGAATGCAGCCGGACACGATGTGCACCAGATGATGTTCAACTGCCAGGCGTTGGGTGGCGGCATGAGTGGAAACGGGGGAGACGGCTGGCTGCGTCTGCTCGAATTCCTGCCCGACGGACATACGGTGCAGGTCAGGACCTATTCTCCGCTTTTCGGCTTTTCTCCTCAAACCAAGGACAAGGCATGGCGTACGGAATCTTATGACCAGTTTCAATTCACGATAAAATAAAAAATATGAAGCGTATATCAATTATTTATTCATTAATACTCTTTTGTATGTATTTATCAGCACAGACAAGTCCGGAGTGGACTTCCGGAAATGCGAAGAAATGGATGAAAAGTGCCGTTTGGTCCAATGGCTGGACTGTCTCTCCCCATAAATCAGTCAATGCTGTTGAATTTGCCTGCCAATATCATAAGAACAAGGATGTCTGGGATGCTGCATTCCGCTTTCTTGCCGAACATGATTTGGAAGCGCTGTCCATTGGCAACTATGTCATTCGGGAGGGGAAATGCTGGGCTACGGTCAGTGAATACATTCCCAAAGAGGTGGAGAAAGGGAATATTGAAAGTCACCTCCGTTTTGTCGACCTTCAGTATGTACTCTGGGGAAATGAAAAGATGGGGCTGGCAAGTGACGTCGAAGTACGTCAGGCGTATAATTCAAAAAAGGATGTTGCTTTTTATACCTCTTCCCGGATAAAACACTACTCTGCCGATGCCGGCAGTTTCTTCTTGTTTTTCCCTTCGGACATTCACCAGCCTTCTGTCCGGGGAAAGGGGGAACTTGTTAAAAGCAGGAAGATTGTGATTAAAATAGAATATGTAGATTAGTGTGTTTTCGGTTCTATTAAAAATACTATTTGTTTTTCAAATAAATTTCCTTTAAAATTTGTACTTTTGCCGACTGTTTAGAGAAATCAACGAAAACTTTAAAAAACGAAATAGAATGGCAGTAGAATTGAAAGACCTTACCAAACGTAGTGAGAACTATTCTCAGTGGTACAACGAGTTGGTGGTAAAAGCCGATTTGGCAGAACAATCGGCTGTACGCGGCTGTATGGTGATCAAGCCCTACGGATACGCTATCTGGGAGAAGATGCAACGTCAGTTGGACGATATGTTCAAGGAAACGGGACACGTCAACGCTTATTTCCCCTTGCTTATTCCGAAATCATTCCTCAGCCGTGAGGCAGAACATGTGGAAGGCTTTGCCAAAGAGTGTGCCGTCGTGACGCACTATCGTTTGAAGAACGATCCGAATGGCGGCGGTGTGGTGGTGGACCCTGCTGCAAAACTGGAAGAAGAGCTGATTATCCGCCCCACTTCCGAAACCATCATCTGGAACACCTACAAGAACTGGATCAATTCATACCGCGACCTGCCTATCTTGTGCAACCAGTGGGCAAACGTGTTCCGTTGGGAAATGCGTACCCGTCTGTTCCTCCGTACCGCCGAATTCCTCTGGCAGGAAGGACACACGGCACATGCCACCCGCGAGGAAGCCGAAGAGGAAGCGGTAAAGATGCTGAATGTATATGCCGAGTTTGCCGAAAAATACATGGCGGTGCCCGTGGTAAAGGGCGTGAAGTCTGCCAACGAGCGTTTTGCCGGTGCCCTCAACACCTACACCATCGAAGCGATGATGCAGGACGGAAAGGCTTTGCAGAGCGGTACTTCCCACTTCTTGGGACAGAACTTCGCCAAGGCGTTCGATGTACAGTTCGTCAATAAGGAGAACAAGCTGGAGTATGTTTGGGCTACCTCCTGGGGTGTTTCCACCCGTCTGATGGGAGCGCTTATCATGACGCATTCCGATGACAACGGTCTGGTACTTCCTCCGCACCTGGCTCCGATACAAGTAGTCATCGTACCTATCTACAAGAATGCGGAGATGCTGGCTAAGATTGACGAGAAAGTGGCAGGCATTGTTGCCAAGCTGAAGTCAATGGGTATTTCCGTGAAGTACGACAATGCCGACAACAAACGTCCGGGCTTCAAGTTTGCCGACTATGAGGTGAAGGGTGTTCCCGTTCGTCTGGTGATGGGTGGCCGCGACCTGGAGAACAATACAATGGAAATCATGCGTCGCGATACACTGGAGAAGGAGACGCGTTCCTGCGAGGGTATCGAAGAGTACGTGAAGGATTTGCTCGAGGACATTCAGGCAAATGTCTACAAGAAAGCGCTCGATTACCGTAACAGCCGCATCACCAGCGTGGACAGCTACGAGGAATTCAAGGAAAAGATTGAAGAAGGCGGCTTCATTCTGGCTCATTGGGACGGGACTACCGAAACCGAAGAGAAAATCAAGGAAGAGACCAAAGCAACCATCCGTTGTATTCCTTTCGATTCATTTGTTCCGGGTGACAAGGAACCGGGCAAGTGTATGGTTACCGGCAAGCCTTCTGCCTGCCGCGTGATTTTCGCACGTTCCTATTAATAATACCCACCCCGGATTACGCGGATTAACACAGATGATTTTAGGAGTTCTGATAATCAGAAACTTTTATCTGCGTTAATCCGCGTAATCCGGGGTGATTGTATATCTTGATACGTCCTCTCGGTTTTAAATTTATAGAGTTATCTCTCATCATGAATTGATGAACAGCTATTTATATTGCTTCAGAAATTCTGAGATTGTTTTACGTACAGTTTCCGGAGATTGTTTTGAATGAAGCATTGCTGCAATGACAATCCTATTCTCATCAATCAAATAATATATCACGTTAGGGGAAAGTTTTAAATGACGGACAGTAATGTTGTTAAATAGAGTAGAAAAATCACTGTCTATAATTCCTATATACGGATGTTTTGCTAAAAGATTTACTTTGTCTTGTATCTTTTGACGTGTTTTCTGTGCCGTCAACATGCCAAAATTATTCTCTACATAAATAAGTATCTCTAAAAAGTGCTCATAAGCCAACTTAGACCAGACTATTTCCATCCCATGCGTTCATTTATCATACTCTCTATTTGGGAGTTTGATATACAGTGTCCTGCTTTATTCTCTTCTAAGGCAAATAGAAGGGCTTCAGCCAAAGCATCTCGGGGAATACTGTTGATAAAGTCGTCCATCGGTATGGCTGATTGATGATAAGTTGCCATCATCGGTTCTTGTGCCGTTTGTTTGGAAGAGTCCTGCTCTTTATATGGTTTAATTTTACCCATTGCTTTTATTTTTAATCAAAGGTAAACTGAATAAATGAAAACTCCTAATATTCAATCCATTTATTTTCCACTGCATCAAAGCCAACCAATCTACATACTATTGTAACCTTCTCCACATCTCCTCGTAACAACTTTCCCTCATTTTTGCAGCGTAAAAAAAGAAAGGAGGCCCGAATATGAAACTGAACAGAAATGACTATACCGTAGAGGCGGCAGCCGGCGGTGGTTTTTACGCTTATTTTATGAATAATGTGTTGTGCAGCGCCTACGGTGAAACGCCTGACGAAGCCTGCGAAAACCTGGAACAGATTGTTGACGATTTTGTCAGTGATATGTATATGGTCGAGGAATTTGTCTGATATTCCGGCATCATATGCCGACCGAATTATCCTTTTTACGTATTCATTCCATAAATTCTCTTGAAGTCATGTCTGTGCGGTGCCGGTGTCATCTCCGAGGAGTTCGATTTGGAACGTCTGCTGGACTTCTCGGAGCATTTTCGCCCGAACATGGCTTTCCGCTATTGGGTGCGTAGCTGCGACTGGCGTATCCTGCGCTGTATAGAGAGGGAAGAAAAAGAGGAAACCTTTTTCGGGGTTTCCTCTTCCTGCCGTCCTTTCTTTCCGGCGACTTAAATGCTCACGTTCATCGCATTGGCTCCCAATGCCCCTAAGATGGCGGAGGCTACTGCAATTACGACTTTCAGAATTTTATCCCAGATACTTTTTTTCATGCTATATACGTTTTAAAAGTTGAACATACGAATCAGTAGTAAAATCAGTCATATTTATCCCAACGGATTTTCGCCCTGGTCTCCGTCCGAACCGCCTCCGTCTCCCGAGCCGGAACCGCCGCCGGAGCTTCCTCCTTCACCGTCTCCCTTGTTCACCAATGCTTCCAGGTCGTAGAAGTCAATCTTCTGCCCGGCACGCGTGGCGGCGATGTCCGGTCTTACGGTGCTGGAAGGCCGGAAATTGATTTTCACCGCTTTGATGTTCTTGGCGGTGCACTCCTTTACATCCAGTACGCCTGCCGTACGCGCCGACAGGCTGAATACGCCGAAGTTCTTGATATTCACCGACTGGCCGCTGTAGAGGGTTGTTATCATGGCCTCCACAAAATTGGTCAATACACTCTGGATGTCTCCCAGCGTCAGCGAACTCTTCTCCTTCATCACATACGCAATGTCGTCCAGCGTCGCATTGTCGCCCAGTGTCACCAGCTGCGGGTAGAACTTTGCCACCGCATCTGCCTTTCGAGGATCTTTCCTCGCAATTTTCTTGAATGGTACTCCCATAAACAATTAAATAATTAAAAATTAACAATTAGAAATTAAAGTCCCGTATTGCAATACTCTTCTCTTTCTCCTTTAGGGGGGAAGAGGGGTGCTGCAAAAGTACTCCTCCGGCTTTTTCTGCTCATGGCTTTCTTCGGGTTACGCCGTCTCTTTCCCGTTTCCTTTCTGTTCAGGAAAAGTTCTTCGTCCGATGCCCGTTTATGTCTGTATATGCTTGGTCATATCACTGATATTCAGTATCTTTATGGTGTAATAATCAACCAATAACATAAAGAATGAAAACAGAAAAAGAAAAGAAGGAAGAGGGGGAGGAAGACCTTCGTCCGTTCCGCATCCACGCCTATTCGAAGGAGGAGCTTGCCATGCTCTACAACCCGACTTACTGCATCAGCAATGCCATCTATACCCTGGCGGCATGGATACGCCACAACAAGGCGCTGAAGGGTGAGCTGGAGAAGGTGGGCTACAACAAATACCGGCGCACCTTCACTCCGCTGGAAGTGAAAGTGCTGGTGAAGTATCTGGGAGAACCCTGACAGGATGTCGGCCGGAAATAGGGAAGCCTTGTAAGGAAAACGCCAATATATGTAAAGCCCCGTAACAATATATGTTGTCATGCACAACAATATATGTTACGGGGCTTCTCTCTTCTCCTCGAATACCGGTTACTGATATAGCTGGATGTCCACTACCTCATATTCGGTCGTCTCCTGCTCGTTGGTCCGTGTGCCGAATCCGTACTTTTCCAGTGCCTGCACCAGTACCAGCTGGGTGTGCGGGTTCACCTGCACCTTTCCGAATATGCTGAGCTTGGTCAGTATGACGCTGGCAGGGAGCCACTTTACCTGCAGGTCCTCGGGCAGCGGTTTGCGGAAGAAGACGAAGAGGTTCTCCTCCACGGGGTCTTTCATGCGGTGCCGTTCGTTGTGCTTGTTCAGCTGTTCTATCTCCTCGCCCTCGTACCAGTATCTGAAACCGCCTTTCAGCAAGGCGAGGGCCTGGGCGTAGATGCCGGGATGGTTCACCGGGGTGTGGTAGTCTATGCCGGTGATGGTGATGGGGAGGAAACGCCGGTTTCCGCCGATGTCCTGCAGGCACTGCCGGTTGTTGGTGCTCGCGATGAAGGAGCAGTGGCGGGGCAGGGTGAAGGCTTCGATGTCGTAGGCCTTGCGCTGCGTCACGTTGTCCTGCGCGATGATTCGCTTCAATGCTGCCAGCTCGCCGGGCTTCACGCCTTCGAACTCCTCCATGTTGATGATGATTCGCGTGGCGAGCAGGCGGGCATCGTCCTTGTTGCTCGGGTCTATTATGCCGTTGTAGAAGTACTCTTTCCACTCGGGCGGCAGCAGGCGCCGAATCCAGCTGCTCTTTCCCTTTCCCTGCTCGCTGTAGAGGATGATGACGAGCTGGTTCATGTCCTCGTCGCTCAGTGCGCAGGCCACCAGGCCCACTATCCACCGTTTGAAGCCCTTCTGCCATAGCTCCCGGTTCTCGGTCGTCAGGGTGTCGGCAAGTTGGGCGATGTAGTCCGTCCCGTCCCAGGGGGGAAGCGCGTACAGATAGTCGGTGTAGGGGTTGAACTCCTTGGCGTAGTTAGAGTCTATCACGGCTCTGAGGAAATTCTGGTAGCAGGAGATGCCGGCCATCTGCAGGTCTACGAACATGGTGTTGTAGTCCTTTCCGCGCATGGGGCGGTAACCTTTTCCGGCATCTGCCGACAGGGCATAGGGCATGAATTCGAGGCGGTCCAGGATGAGGTTCCTGCGGATGCCGTAGTGCTCTTCCAGAAAGCTCATCACTTGGTTGATGACGGGCTTTTTCTCTTCCTTCTTTGTGGCGGCTTCGCTGGTCTTGTCGGTATAGATGTAGGCATTGTGCAGGGGAGATTCCACGTCGGGATACTCTTGTCCGAACTCGTTTTTCGCCAGTCTGATGGCTGTCTGCTCGTCCAGTCCCTTGCTGTAGCATTTGTTGCCCAGGGCGAAGAGGAAGTTGTCGCGGTTGCCTGCCCGGAACCTGGTGGTGCGCTTCACGGCGGTCACGGCTTGGGAGAATATCAGCTTCTCCCAAGGCTTTGCGTCCTGCGGCGTGGCGGCAACGGAGGCGGGGAGGGGGTGTACCGTTTCGGCAGCCGTCCTCTTCTTGCCGCTTTCCTTCTTCGCAGGCGGGATGATGCGTGCCGGCAACGGGGAAATCTGTTCCAGCAGTGCGGCATTGATATAGGCATGCGGGTCGAAGGACATGAAGTATCCTCGCGAGATGTCCTTTCCGCTTCCGTCCACCTCTACTCCGAGAAGGGCCTCGTAGTGCTCTTTGGCGGCGCTGTACAGCTTCAGGTGTATCTCCTCGAGCGTGGCGTAGGTCACCTCGCCCTGCCGGAGACGGTCATACAGACGCCGGGTGTATTCCGTCTGCATGAAGACGAACAGCTTGTAGCCGTACCTTTTGGGGGAGAGGAAACTGCCCAGGGTGTGCGGGTCTTCGTTGATGAGGGTCCGGGTCTGCTCCAACTGTCTCTCTTCCAGGTCGTCGATGTCGAGCGTGATGACGGGGTTGTAGCGGGTGATGCTCGGTGCGAGCCTTCTTTCCCGGTAGTTGGCCGTGAGGGTCCTGAAGGGAAGCTGCTTCTTGACGTGGTTGGCTTCCTCCACCTTTCCCTGCGCCACGAGGCTGGCGATTTTGATGATTAACTTGGCATGCTTGCCGTTTTTTATGTCAGCCATGTCCTGCGTGAAGGTTGTCTCCCCGCTGACGGCGCTGAAACCACGGTAGGTGGTCACTGGAATGTTTTCCATTCTACTTGTATTAAGTTTGCCTTATTGGCGGCGCAAAGATGCCGTTTATTTCCTTAGGAAGCAAAAACGGCCATCCGCAGTGGGACAGCCGTTTTTTTACAATTTGAATTCCTTGGTCCGTTTTACTCCTTGGGATATAGCTCATTGAAGAGCTTATATATCTCATCCTCAATGCAATCGGGGTTCAGCGTATTGCCGCTTCCGTCCGCGTCCATAAAGTTTACAAGTAGATGCAGCAGCTTGGCGAAGGGGCTTACGCCCTTCAGTCCGTGTTCCTTTTGGGGATTTATCAGCAGTGGGATGAAGGGTGTCAGGAAAGCCTTCCGCTCCTTGTATTCCACGGTTAACGACTTGTGTTCTACCATAGAAAGCAGGTCGATGGCCACTTGCACCTCTTTGCTCTCTTTGGTGTACAGCACTTGGTAATCTCTCCCTTTGATTTGCATCACGCTAATTGGCGTTTTTTTGTTCTCATAATTACAATTTGAAAATCTAATTTTATATTAAGTTAACGAATCGGGTGCAAAATTAATAAAAAAGAGAAGTCTGTGCACTATGTATTACACGGATTGGCACGGATTTTTGTAGTTTCTGTGCGTATCACTTTTGTGTATGTATGTCCGTGCGTATCATCCTTTTGTTTCCGTGAGTATCCGTCACTCAGAACGTAGCGAAGAATTCTTCTCTGTGCTCCTCTGTGCCAATCTGTGTAATCTGTGGTGCCTCTCTCCGTGAACTAGTGAAGCGTGTGTGTAGTCTGTATGTATAGGGTGAGGTACCGGAACCTATGGTTATATATGTAACACACCCTTTCTTTAAAAAGATAAGAAATGACGCGCGTGCGCGTGTATCTTACCTAATAGGCGTAATTCTTTGATATATAGTGTGATGATGTCTGCATTAAAAAAGATTATCATTTTATCAATCAGAATATTTTGTACTTTCATTTCTTGACGTTACCTTTGCGTTCATTAAACGGAACGTGTTATAAAACATTTCTTTCATCATAAACGTTTCGTTGATAACGGCTTATCGCAAGATAGCTTGAATATAACTATTTCGTCGCCTTCCTTCCGAGATGGTGGAGGGTTTTGAAATAAAATGAATGCATATAGCCTATTTAAAGTAACCGCATTACATTACTTGACCGGGAGGTACTTCGCTACTCCGGTGTCCCCCAATCATATTTTTTCGTGAACGAGAATGCAGAAATGCACTGGTATGCAGTGCGTGTCACCTATAGCCGAGAGCTTTTTTTCAAGGAATACCTGGATGCAGCGGGCATTGAAAACTATATACCCATGCGCTATGAGTATGTCGTGAGGAAAGAGCGCCGCCTGCGCAAGCTTGTTCCTGCGGTCCATAACCTGGTCTTCGTCCGCTCCACCCGCGAGCGTATGGATGAAATAAAGAACGAACCGGGCATGAACATCCCCATCCGCTATATCATGGACCGCGAAACCCGCCAGCCCATCGTCATCCCGGACTCACAGATGCGCAGCTTCATCGCCGTGTCGGGCACCTACGACCAGGCCGTGCTCTATCTTGAACCCACCGAACTGAACCTCTCCCAAGGAACCCGAGTACGTATCACCGGCGGCATCTTCGAAGGAGTGGAAGGGGTGTTTGTGCGTGTGCGCCATGACAGGAGGGTGGTGGTGAACATCGAGGGGGTGATGGCGGTGGCGACGACGTTTGTGCATGCGTCGCTGGTGGAGGAGATAGGGGAAGGGTAGAAGGGAACATATTGTGTTTTTGAGTTTTTTATCTCTTCGCTAAATAACATAACTATTTGGAAAAAAAGAATATATTGGTACGTTGTCTCTAAGAAAACAAGCTTGAAAATGAAACAGATGTGTAAGTTGCCAATAGACCTACTGTTAGAGGTTTAAGGATTTGTTTCGCAGCATTGCTCTTGAGTAGCAGGAGACCTATTGAAAAACATATCCAGATTTGAATGCTGAAAAGTATGGTTGCAAGGACGTTTTGGATTAGTTGTGTTCATGTAATCTCAGCCTTTGGGAAGACCAATGAGGAAGGATACGACAGAACACACATTCTCTTTCCGTTTTGGGGTATATTCGTTGTGTTGCTGGGTAGAGCGGTAAGTAAAGTGGTCATGTGGCGAATGCTTGTTCTAAGATTTCTTGATGATGCCTTCTTGGAGTAATTCGTAGAGACGAAAGTGTGCAGTGCTCGTGGTAGTGCTGATACAGTGGTGAATATCAAAGATACAATCTATGTTTTCTAATTCAGACTGAACGGTTGTACCGAAGAAGCCTTGTATCAGATTGCAGAACCTTTGGTAGGGGTCTCAGAAAGGAGACGAGGAATGTGGGGAGGCATCTGATGTAAGAAAGAATAAGAGGGCGTTTATCATATTTGTACTGGAATTCTTGTCTTTTTGGGGCTTGATAGAACGACTGGAGAGATTATCCATGAGGAAGGACATCAGTTTAGTATTGAAGATCAAAATTTTCATTTTATAGTCCAAATTGAGAGCTTACTTTTTTTCTTCTTTATAACGTCTGTTGACTGTTAATAATCCAAATTATTTTGCGGTCACTTATCACAATGTGATTGGAACGATGAAGCTTTATGGTAGTTCTTTTTATAGTTTCATAGGAACTTTTTCAAAAACACTTTTAACGGGTATAGGTAGGGATTATGTAATATGGTTTCTGACAAAATCACTTTGGTGACAAGCCCTAACCTTTTAATGCAACTTAATTAAGGGATATTTCTTAAACAGAGTGCTTACTTAGGTACACTCTAATTTTGAGTACTAATTAGTCAAGAAGTGGGATACAATGTCTTTTAACAGATGATGTATACCGTTTTTGGCACAAATCTTATTAAAAAAATGAAAGCAATTATTTTAGCGGCAGGTTTAGGTAGTCGTTTACGTCCGATTACTAATGAAATTCCTAAATGTATGGTCGCAGTAAATGGAATTTCTATTATTGAAAAGCAGTTGAATAACTTAATAGAGAATGGGATAAAAGACATTTGTGTAGTAACAGGTTATAAAGGAGAAGTCTTAAGGAATTTAGTTAAATATAATTTCCCATTTGTAAAAATAGTTGATAATAATAGATATAATGAAACAAATAATATGTATTCGTTATATTTATGTAAGGACTTTGTCGCTGATGACGATTTTTTGTTGATGAACGCAGATGTTTTTTATGATGCTAATATAGTTACAGGTATTCTTCAAAGTGAACAACCTAATATGATAGCATGTGAGGTAGGATGTTATAATGAAGAATCCATGAAAATAACAATTGATGGAGATAATTCGATTACTCACATAAGTAAGCAAATAACAGAGAGGGAAGCTTATGCAACTTCGATTGATGTTTATAAAATGGGAAATGAAGGTAGACAATTTCTTTGGAATAAGATTCTTCATATTATCAAGATAGAAGGGAATGAAAATTCTTGGACTGAGGTTGCACTTGATGAAATATTACCATATGTGAAATTTTATCCTTATGCCATTGAAGGACGTTGGTTTGAAATTGATACTCACGATGATTTGGCGCAAGCAGAAAGATTGTTTAAAGATTAGACTGGTTACTTATGGCATTTCTAAAAAGCAAGAAACTTTTTCTATTTGATATGGATGGAACTATTTATCATGAAGATACATTGATACCTGGAGCAAGTGATTTTTTTTATTTATGTGTAGCTCGTGGTATTCATTATGTTTTTATGACTAATAATTCATCCAAAAGTAAGTATTCTTATGTTGAAAAATTGAATAGGCTTGGTATTGATGCAACCATTGATAATATTGCATCTTCTATTAATGCAACAGTTGATTATCTGAAGGGACACAATTCCAAAGCTAAAATATATTTGGTTGGAACAGAGTCCTTTAAGGAAGAATTAGAAAAAGAAGGGTTTGAAATCGTACCTTGGAATTATAGGGAAATGGATATTGACTATGTATTGGTTGGCTTTGATACAGAATTGGATTATAATAAAATAGAAGGTGCTTGCTTTTATATTAGTAGAGGTTTTGATTATATTGCAACTAATTGCGATTTACGTTGTCCTGTAAGAGATGAAAAATATATTCCAGATTGTGGAGCAATATGTCAATTACTTGAAACAGCTACAAATCGTAAACCTTTGTTTTTAGGAAAACCTAGCCCTTATATTGTAGAGTCTGTTCTTGAAAAGTGGAATGTACATAAAGAAGATATAGTTTGTGTAGGGGATAGACTATACACGGATATTGCTGTAGGAATCAATGCTGGGGTCGATACGGTACTTGTCTTGACTGGTGAAGCTAAAATGGAGGACCTTTCGGATACTCCTTTTAGTCCAACCTATACTTTTGACTCAATTAAAGATATTTATCTTGATGTGTTATAATTTCAGATGTATTACAATCTTATTAAAACGCCTGTAGTAATAAAAACAGGAAATGATACTCTTGGAAAAATAGATGCATTATTACGAGAGGCCCATTTAATTTTTCCTAAGAAAATCTTGATAACGCAACGTAATTTATATGATATTTATAAAGCGCAACTGACTGTAACTGCCTTCTATAAAGTAATATTTGTCATAGGAGGAGTTATAGAAGAAGCTCCCGAAATCATATCTCAAATAAAGGATGAAGATGCGCTGATTATTGCTTTTGGTGGTGGAAGTGTTCTTGATATTGTAAAATACTGTGCTACCCATTCTGATAAACCGTATATAACAATACCTTCTACATTATCTAATGATGCTATATATTCATGCGTAGCTCGTTTGAGTAGTAATGGGAAAAAAATCAGTTATGGCGTACAAGCGCCTATAGGAATCATTGTCGATTTAGAAATTATTCGCAAATCTCCCAAAGTTTTGATATTGGCTGGAGTTGCTGATTTGGTTTCTAATTTGTCTGCCATTCAAGATTGGTTGTTGGCTCATCAAAATGTGGGTGAGTCTTTGAATGAATTAGCCTTTATGCTTGCTAAAGAGGCTGCTATTCCATTGTTACGTTATCAGAAAGAAGATATCTATGAAAATTGCTTTTTATTGGATTTGACAAATGGATTGATAACTTCTGGTTTATCTATGATTATTTCTGGGAATACGAGGGGAACGAGTGGAGCAGAGCATCTCATTAGTCATGCAATTGATGAGTATTTTCCTGAAAGATCAACTATTCATGGACTACAGGTAGGATGGGCGCATATGATAATAGATGAGCGTTATCGTAATCAGACTGAAATATCTCATTTTTTTAAGAAGGTAGGCTTGCTTGATGAATTTTCTCAGAATATCAAATTTAGTGAGGATGAATTTGATTTATTGATTCCTTATGCCTGCAAAATAAGAAATAGATATACTTTGTTTAATACGTTGTAAATGGAAAACATATGAAGGTGTTATTTCAATTCATTTCTTATTTTTTGAGTTTAGTGCCAAAGTCTAATAAAATATTGGTCTTTTCTAGTTTTCCTGATTTTGCGGATAATGCATTTGCTGTATATCAGTATTTGAAGAAGAAAAAAGGTGAGAAATATCGTTATATCTGGATTTATGTTGATAAAAAGAATGTAAACAAAAGCTCTGATATTGAGGGATATTATAGATATAGTTTTTGGGGAATATATTATTTTTTGAGAGCCAGATATGTATTTTGTACGCATGGTTTAAATAGTTTCATTCATTTACGGCAGGGAATGAAAATTATAAATTTGTGGCATGGAATGCCATTGAAAACTATAGGATGTTTAGATCCACAAAGTAATGGGGTAAACCCTACTGTTGCAGATTATTTAGTAGCTACCAGTCCTGCTTTCCAAAAGATAATGTCTCAATCATTCAATAATATGGACTTGGATAGAGTCTTATTGGTTGGACAACCTCGAAATGACTTATTATTTGAACCTACGAATTATTTTATGAATAATGGAATTTCTGTATCTGATTATGATAAAATAGGAATCTGGTTACCTACATATCGGCAATCTATTATTGGTGATATAAGAGTGGATGGTTTATATAATGAAGGTGGTATTTCTTTTTTTTCTATGAAAAATTTGCAAAGTTTGGATGAATTCTTAGTAAAAACAGCTAATTTACTTTTGATAAAATTGCATCCGATGGATGCTTTACAGAATGTGGATTTTCCTCATTTTTCTAATATACGGATAATAAAACAAAAAGATTTTTCAGAACAATTGTATCCTTTGTTAGGTGCATCTTCATATTTGTTGACCGATTATAGTTCTGTATGGGTGGATTATCTGATAATGAGGAAACCCATAGGATTTGTTATGAATGATTGTAGGGAATATTCGGAATCGAGAGGCTTTACGATAGAGCAAATGGAGAGGAAACTTCCTGGGGTGGTAATTGATTCTGTTGACAAATTATATCAATTTATTATTTCTCCTTCAATGTATAATGAGCAGCAAGCTAATTTCTTCAATATATTTGTAGATAATAAGTCATCAGAAAGATTAGTGGATTTTTTAAAATTATAATTTGTTGATAAAAGATATTTTATAAAGTAATAGAATATTTCCTTATGTTTAAAGTTTTGCTGAATAAACAAGATAGTTATGCATTAAGAGGCATATGTATGCTTTTAATAATACTACATCATACTTATTTTAAATGGATAAACTATGATGGATTTAATCATTGGATAGGATATGTCTTTTTAGGTCCAATAGGCTACTTAGGCACAGGCTTATTCTTTTTTTTATCAGGATATGGTTTATATAATTCAATGATCTATAATATGCCTTTGAGTAATGCTTATCTTTTTTTTAAAATTCGGAAGATGTTGTTTGTTTACATATATGCTTTTACTTCTTTTGTTTTGTTAGCATTGATTTTTAATAATAAATTACTGTCATATCAAATGCTTTTAGATTTTTTTACTCTTACGATGCCTTTTACTGTGACGTGGTTTTTTAAGGTAATAATAGGGCTTTATGTGATATCTTTTTGTGTATTTAAATTTCTAAGAAATCAAAAACAAAAAGTTTATAGTATATTGGGTTTAGTCTTGATTTATATTTGTGTTGCGAGAAAATATTTACCGTCTTATTGGTATGATTCAGTTCTAAATTTTCCCGTTGGAATGTTATTTGCTTTTTATATAAATAAAATTAATAAAATTTCTAGTAAAAGGGTAATTATTAATGCTTTATTTTGTTCCATAATTTGTATCTGTTTTTTTAGAAAAGATTTATTTCTTGTTATATCATCATTGTTATTTACAATATTAGCCATATATGTGATAAGATTTGTAAATATAGAGAGCAGCATATTGGGGTATGTAGGGGTTAATAGTTTGTGCTTTTATCTTTTTCAAAGTATTTTTTTGAAACATTGTGAGTTGATTTATTTCAATATGTATAGTTATACACTATCAGTTTTTATATTAACTTTTATTTGGACTGTTTTATACGTTCGATTTACCAAGGATAAAATTAATTAGAGATATGTTGAAATCCCAATTATATGATTTTTGTGCAAGAAAATATCATTTTATTCGTGACTCGTATTATATCCTAAGATATAGGAATAATATGGAACGTGTTCAGAAAGTCATATCTAAGAAAGAAGTTGTTAATATTGTATTTTTGGCAATGAATGTTTCAATGTGGAAATATGATAAATTGTATGAACTTCTGAAGTCTGATAAATGTTTTAATCCGATTATTGTTTTGGCTCCTAGAATTGTAGATGCAACAGAAGTTATAAGACAGCATGATATAGATTCTATGAAAGCTTATTTTGATAAAAGAGGATATTTTTACATTGATGGGTATGATGTGATAAATAATCATGGAATTAATTTGATTGATTTGAATCCAGATTTAATATTTTATACTCAGCCCTATGAAAATGCCATTTGTAAGCAATATGATTTTTTAAGATTTAGAAAATCTCTTTTTTGTCATATTCCTTATGCTTTTATTATTGTAAAGTATAATTGGAATTATAATCTATTATTTTTTAATATTTGCTGGAAGTTATTTTACCCCAATAAACTTTATGTCGATTATTTTAAATCATATTCAAGATATGGGTGGAAAAATCTTGCTGTAACAGGTTATCCTATAGCCGATTTATTTTTGGATAGTAGCAGGGAAATTTTCTTTCCTTGGAAATTGAAAAATGATAAATTGAAAAGGATAATTTGGGCCCCCCATCATTCTTTTGCTCGTAAGAAAGAAAAATTTCAAATCGCAAATTTTCTTGAAATATATGATTCTATGTATTATTTAGCTAAAGAATTGGCAGGAAAAATACAAATGGCTTTTAAGCCACATCCACATTTAAAAGGTGTATTATATAAACATCCAGACTGGGGGCAAAAGAAAACTGATGACTATTATAAAAAGTGGGAGGATTTGGATAATACTTTGTTACATGAAGGAGATTATGTTGATTTATTCAAAACTTCAGATGCTTTAATACATGATTCAGGCTCATTTACTGTTGAATATTTGTATGTAAACAAACCTGTATTGCATATAGATGTTGCTAATGTAACAGAACACTTTAATTCTATGGGCTTGTTGGCATATAATGCTCACTATAAAGCTAAAAGTATGGCTGATATTAAGCAGTTTTTATTTGAGGTTGTTATAGCAGAGAATGACCCTAAACGTATGGAAAGAGAACAACTTTTAAAAACTTATCTTTTGCCTCCTAATGGGAAAACTGCATCGGAGAACATATACAATGAGATAAAACAAGCATTACATAAATAATATAAATATGTCTGTTCTTTCTAGTATTATATGGAGTGGATTAGAACGTTTTTCGACACAAGGTGTACAATTCATTGTTGGTTTGATTTTAGCTCGTCTATTGTTACCTTCTGATTTTGGATTAATAGCTATTTTAAATTTTTTCTTTGCAATTTCTCAAACAGTTATTGAAAGTGGTTTTTCTAATGCTTTAATACAAAAACAAAATCGAACAGATATTGATTTGAATACCCTTAATTCCGCAACACTTTAGTTTAACATTATTTATAATATCCTGAGCAACAAT